>Ga0316206_1000043_pt1 | contig 272518 bp, 206 predicted proteins | sample 6monthpyrite_MG_FD_204942 | JGI IMG/M metagenome (GOLD analysis project Ga0316206, IMG submission 204942) | Microbial mat bacterial communities from mineral coupon in-situ incubated in ocean water Damariscotta River, Maine, United States -... | ecosystem: Environmental > Aquatic > Marine >...
GCTCTGAAGCGGCGAGCTAACGGCTACCACAATCGGGCTCGATTCCGTGACGCCATCATGTTCCATCTCGGAGGTCTTGATCTCTACCCAATCCCCGCTACTCCACACGAAACCCAGTAGCCCCCTTTCAACTCGCCCGTGCAAGTCGTGGATCCCGTGACCGGTTTGGGGAGCCACACGGGCACCGCACAGCTCGCCATCGTGGGCACGAGCGGTGACGTCTGCGTGATCGCTCAGCACAATGGCTACGGGGGCATCATGCTGCTCTCGTACCACTCGGCGGATGGGGGCCAAACCTGGCCCGACCAGGAGCGGGCCATCGTGGGGGTTGGGTCGTTTCCCCGGATCGTGGCCTCGGGAGCCGGTCGCGATCGAGTCGTGGTGACCTGCCGCCCAGCGTGGGAGTTTGGCACTCCCTTCGGCCCGATCCTTGCCGCGGTGAGCCATGACCGCGGGAAGAGCTTCGGTCCCGGGTTGCTTGTCATGGATCAGGGGAACTCCTATCTGACATCGCTGGCCTGGAACGACCGGTACCAGAACGCACTGGTCGGCTACGGGGACTTCAAGACTCAGGTCGTCGGTGGCTTCCGTCCGCAGGCCATCACCCCACTTGGGTTCCAAGGGGGCAGCACGTCCCTGAGGGCCGACTTCAATGGCTTCGACGGTGGTGCCGACCTTGCCTGGCTGTTGCTCTCGACGGACACCTCAAGCCTGCCACTGCCCCTTGGCGATGGGCGCGAGCTCGGGATCGGCATCACGCCCCTCTTCCTCAGCACCTTACCCCTGGCCTTTGGCGGACTCTTCGCCACCACGCTGACGCCAAGCGGAAGCGGTTCAACGGTCCAGATTTCCGTGGCCTCTCCGGGCGTCCCGATTGGTTTGAAACTGCACCTGGTCGGCCTAAGCTGGGACGCCAACACTGCGACCTTCGTCGACATCAGCGACGTGGTCACGATCGACACCTGAGCTCCGCCGTCGCCGGGCTCGTTGGACCGGGTAAGGGGTTCGGCTACACGCGCTTCAACTTGCGGTACTTGCCCGCCTTGGACTCTTCGGTGATGCCTTCGCGCTTCTTCCATTCGTCGCGCCACACCTGGTAGGACTCGAAGTCGCCGGGGTGGAAATTGATGTGCCCCGACGGCTCGAACGCGAGGATGTGCGTCGCGATGCGGTTGAGGAAGTACCGGTCGTGGGTCACGACAATCGCGGAGCCGATGTACTCCTGCATCGCCTCTTCGAGGACGCGTAGCGTCTCGAGGTCGAGGTCGTTGGTCGGCTCGTCGAGGATCAGCACGTTGGCGGGCTCGCGCAGCATCTTGGCGAGCAAGACGCGGTTGCGCATTCCGCCCGAGCATTCGCCGAGCAGCTTCTGCTGGTCTTCGCCTTTGAAGTTGAAGCGGCTCACGTACGCACGGCTGTCGACGGTGCGCGTGCCGAAGGGGATCTGGATGTTGCCGTCGGTGATGTTGTCGAAGACCGACTGGTCGTCGTGCAAGACCGTGCGCGATTGATCGAGGAAGCGCATCTGCACTGTGGCGCCAATCTCGACCGTGCCTGCGTCGGGGGCCTCTTGGCCCATGATCATCTTCAGCAACGTGGACTTGCCGGCGCCGTTCGCGCCGATGATGCCGAGGATGCCACCGGGCGGCACCTCGAACGTCAGGTCCTTGATCAGGACGCGGTCACCGAAGCCCTTGGTGACCTCGCGGATGTTGATGACCTTGTCGCCAAGGCGCGGGCCCGGTGGGATGCGCAGCTCGAGGCTGTCGGCTTGCTCGTTCGCCTTCTGCTGATCGACGAGCTCTTGGTAGCGCGCGAGGCGTGCCTTCGAGCGCGTCTGGCGCGCGGCGGGCGTGCGGCGAATCCACTCCAGCTCGCGGCCGATCACCTTCGCGCGCTTGGAGTCCTGCTGGCGCTGGATGTTGAGGCGCTTGCCCTTCTGCTCGAGGTAGTCGGTGTAGTTGCCTTTGTAGGGCGTGCCAAGACCGCGCTCGATCTCGAGCATCCAGCCGACGACGTTGTCGAGGAAGTAGCGGTCGTGGGTGATCAGGATCACGGCGCCCGAGTACTCGGACAAAAAGTGTTCGAGCCACTCGACCGTGTCGGCGTCGAGGTGGTTGGTGGGCTCGTCAAGCAGCAGCAAGTCGGGGTGACTCATCAAGAGCTGGCAGAGCGCAACACGCCGGCGCTCACCACCCGACAGCTTCGACACATCGGCATCCATCGGCGGCAGGCACAAGGCGCCGGCGGCTTGCTCGAGGTGGTTGTCGAGCTCCCACGCATCCCTGTGCTCGATCTCTTCTTGAAGGAGCGCTTGGCTATCGAGCAACTTGTACATCTCGTCCTCGTCTTCGACCTCGCCGAGCTTCAGCGAGATCGCTTCGAAGTTCGCCAAGAGGTCGCGCACGGGTTTGACCGCGAGGTTCAGGTTGCCCTCGACGGTTAGCGTTTCGTCGAGCTCGGGCTCTTGATCGAGGTAGCCGATCGACAGGCCCTTGATCGGCCGCGCGAGGCCTTCGAAGTTCTTGTCCTTGCCCGCGATGATGCGCAGCAGCGTCGACTTGCCCGCGCCGTTCGGCCCGATCACGCCAATCTTGGCGCCCTCGAGGAAGCTCAGCTGGATGCCCTTGAGGACCTCGCGCTGACCGAAGAACTTATGGATGTCCTCGAGCTGGTAGATGATCTTGTCGGCCATGGCGGGGGGGACGGCGCTCGTCCTTATATATGGAGAGGGGGAGGCGGGAGCTGGAACCGGCGGTCTGCGGCCGCCGGAAGTGGAGTCGAAGGGCGACTAGGATACAGAGGATGCGCAAAGCCGTCAGCGTTCAACCGCTTGGAACACGCGCTCGGTTATCCTATTGGCTTCCACGGCGGCCGGTTTGTGCCGCTTTTGTGCCCCGATGACTCATCGCGGGAGCGCCATTGCTCCCGCGCGTTTGTGAACTTCTAGCTTCGAAGAGACGACTTGCCTCTCAGCCGACCATGACTTCGACCATGACTCAGTACGCTTTTCTTGCCGAGCTCGGCATCCAATCCGAAAACCAAGGCGCCTACGCGGGCGAGTGGCTTGCCTGCACGGGCGACCTGCTTGAATCCAAGAGTCCGACGACCGGCGAGGTGATCGCCACCGTGCGCCAGGCCACCGAGGTCGAGTACGAGCGCGTGGTCACCGCCGCGCACGAGGCGTTCTTGCGCTGGCGCTCGATCCCCGCGCCCGCCCGCGGCGAGATCGTGCGCAAGATGGGCAACGCTCTGCGCGAGAAGAAGGACGCGCTCGGCAGCTTGATCGCGCTCGAGATGGGCAAGATCAAGCAAGAGGGTCTTGGCGAAGTGCAAGAGGCGATCGACATCGCGGACTTCGCGGTCGGCCTGTCGCGCCAGCTGTACGGACTGACGATGCCGTCCGAGCGCCCCGGGCACGCGATGCGCGAGACCTGGCACCCGCTGGGTATTGTGGGTTGCGTGACGGCGTTCAACTTCCCGATGGCGGTTTGGGCGTGGAACTCGATGCTGGCGTTTGTGTGCGGCGACTCGATGCTGTGGAAGCCGTCGAGCAACGTGCCGCTGTGCGCGATCGCGATGACGAACGTCGTGCGCCCCGTGCTTGAAGCCGAGGGCTTCGGCGCGCTTGCGGGTCTTGTTGTGGGGCCGGGCCGCTCGGTCGGGCAGCGCATGTTGGAAGACGGCAAGCTGCCGCTTGTGTCGTTCACCGGTTCGACGAACGTCGGCCGCAGTGTGGCGGCCACGGTCGCGCCGCGCTTCGGTCGCACGATCCTCGAGCTGGGTGGCAACAACGCCGTTGTGGTGATGAAGGATGCGGACCTCGACATGGTCGTGCCCGCGATCGTCTTCGGCGCCGTTGGCACCGCGGGGCAGCGCTGCACCTCGACGCGCCGCGTGCTTGTGCACGAGGACATCGAAGAGGAGCTCGTGGCGCGCCTCTTGAAGGCCTACAAGCAAGTCAACATTGGCGACCCGCTGGATGACGCGACTCTGTGCGGTCCGTTGATCACCGAGAACGCGGTGGGGGACATGCTCGAGTCGATCGAGGACCTGAAGAAGGAAGGCGCCGAGATCCTGTGCGGTGGCGGACGCGCGAACCTCGAGGGCCCGGCGGCCGGTGGCAACTTTGTGCAGCCGACCATCGTGCGCGCGGAGAACACGTGGGACGTCGTGCAGCGCGAGACGTTTGCGCCGCTCTTGTACATCATCAAGGTCTCAGGAATCGATGACGCGATCGCCAAGCACAACGGCGTGCCGCAAGGTCTGTCGTCGTCGATCTTCACGATGAACGTGCGCGACGCCGAGCGCTTCATCTCGGCCGTGGGTTCCGACTGCGGGATCGCAAACGTGAACATCGGGACGTCGGGCGCCGAGATCGGCGGCGCGTTCGGTGGCGAGAAAGAGACCGGCGGCGGGCGCGAGTCCGGCTCCGACGCGTGGAAGGCTTACATGCGCCGCCAGACGAACACGATCAACTGGTCGGACGACCTGCCGCTGGCCCAGGGCATCCACTTCGGCTAGGGCTACAGTCGCCTCGGAATGCACGGCGCCCCGCACCAAGCAAGCTTGGTGCGGGGCGCTGTGCGTTTGGGCCTTCGGTGGCCCTTGAGGCGCAATTCGTGGCCTCTCGGGACGCAACTTTGAACGGATCTGCCAATAAGCAGACCTCGAAGTTGTCTGAGTGGTCCATTTGCTGTCTTATGGGGGACCAAACGGCCCTGAACACCTCCCTGCCGAGAAACATGAAACAGCCTCCTGTCGGTCTTGACCTACCCGCACGCCTTGTCGCTGCTGTCGCCTTGATGGCGATTGCCGCTTGCTCGGGCGATTCTTCCACAACCCCGAGCGCGCCTGACGTCGACCCAACCGTGGCTCCTCCCGGAGCAACCACCGTGGCCGCCGCCGACCCGAGTGTGGGCGAGCAGCACTTCAACCAGAACTGCGCGGCCTGCCACCAGATGGGCGGAACGGGCCTTGTTGGTCTCGCGCCCAGCATTCGCAACCGTGACTTCTTGGCGATCGCATCGGATGACTTCATTCGTAAGACGGTCCACAGCGGGCGCGCCGGGACGGCGATGATCCCTCGGCCTGATCTCGACTACAGCAAGGTGAGTGAGATCATTGCGTACCTGCGGGCACTGAAAGTGCCGAACCCAGTCACGGTCACCGTGGATCACGACTGGACGGCCAGCGGTGACGTTGCGCGTGGCGGCGAACACTTCGCGATCTTCTGCGCGGACTGCCATGGACCTAACGGTGAAGGCTATGTCGCCGGCGGCTCAGGCCCCGGTATCGGCACGCCGGGATTCCTGAATGTGGCGAGCGACGGTTACATCCTCGCGACGCTGCAGCACGGGCGCCTTGGCACTCCGATGCGGCCCTTCATTGGCCCGACAGGGCTCGCCAATCTGACCCAAGAAGAGGTCGGCGACATCATCGTCTGGCTGCGGAAAAAGGGCTAGCCCCGACCCCAAGCGAACAAGCACACACCCTCCAAAGACAAGCAACCAAACACACACCATGAAGCGACGGACATTTATCAAAGCGAGCGCGGCTGCAGCTGCAGCCATGAGCGCTCCTCCGACAGCCAAGGGCTGGGCGGTCTCCAACCCCGAAGGCGTCGAGCTCGAGAAGGACGAGGCACCCGACAAGATCCTCTCGGCCTGCCCGTACTGCGGCGTTGGCTGCGGCACGATCATCAAGACCGAGAAGGGGCGCATCGTCAACGTCATTCCCGACAAGGACCACCCGACGAACAAAGGCCTGCAGTGCATCAAGGGCTTGACCTCCGCTGAAGCGATCTACGTCAACCGCCTGACGAAGCCGCTGATCCGCAAGGACATGTCGGATCCGAAGACGGGTTATGTCTCGAAGACGAAGGGCTCGTTCGATCCGAAGCACTTCCGTGAAGCGTCGTGGGAAGAAGCTGAAGAGCTCATCACCGAGAAGGTCGTCGACCTGATCAAAGAGAACGGCGGTAACTGCATCGGCCTGTACGGCTCGGGGCAGTTGACGGTCGAGGGACAGTACCTCGAGAACCTGTTCATGAAGGGTGTGATCGGCTCGAACACGATCGAGGCCAATGCGCGCATGTGCATGACCTCGGCTGTGACGGGTTACTTCAAGTCGCTTGGCTCGGACACGCCGCCGACGTGCTACGACGACGTCGAGATGGCCGACATGATCACGGTCTGGGGCCACAACATGCGCGGCTCGCACCCGATCCTGTTCTGGCGCATCGCCGACCACAAGGCGAAGCACGACGTGCCGACGCTGGTCGTCGACCCGCGCCGCACGGGCACGGTGCAAGGCTTCGAGGAGATCAACTCGAAGAACTCGACGCACTTCGCGACGATCAACGGTGACATCTCGATCCACAACGCGATCGCTTATGCGATCCTCGAGAAGCACGACGATGCGGTCGCCTGGGACTTCATGAAGGAGCACTCAGCGGGCTGGGAAGAGTACGTCGAGATGGTCAAGACGGAGTACAACCCGAAAGACGTCGAGGACCGCACGATGATCCCCGCCGCCGAGATCTACAAGATCGCCGAGCAGTGGGCCAAGGCCAGCATCAAGGGCCGCGAGCGCGGCACCGGTGGCGTCATGTCGATCTGGGGCATTGGGTACAACCAGCACCTGCACGGTCAGAACAACACAATGGGGCTCATCAACCTGATGGCTCTGACCGGCAACATCGGGCGTCCGGGCTGTGGTCCGCACTCGCAGACCGGCCAGCCGAACGCCATGGGCGAGCGCATCACGGGTGGCCTGACCGGCCGTCTGCCGTTCAACATCGGGCTCAACGACGAAGCGCACCGGCGCAAAATCGAGCAGGCTTGGGGGCTTCCCGACGGGCGGCTCGACATGGTCGTCGACGCTGCAAACCCCGGCATGGCCGTGGGCATGATGGAGCGGGCTCTGAAGGGCGAGGTCAAGGCGATGTTCTTGATCTACGCGACGCACATTGACCTGCCGGACGCCTACAACCTGTCGCGCCCCGCGCTGACCAAGACCTTCACGGTCGCGCAGGAGATCTACAAGGACGCACCCAACAACCTGTACGCCGACGTGATTTTGCCGGCGGCGACGTGGGGCGAGTGGGTCGGTGGTACCTACATCCAGTCGGAGCGGCGCTTCTACGTCTGCGATGGCACCGCGAACCCGATCAAGGGCTGCCGTCCGGACATCGACATGGTCATCGACAAGATGAAGCTGATCGGCAACGGCCTCGGACTCGACATGAAGAAGATCGCTCCTTGGGAGCGCAAAGAGAACGGCTACTACGATCCCGAGGAGATCTTCCGCGACTTCTGCGCAGCGTCGAAGGGCACCGACTCGGACATGAGTGGCCTGCTTGAGGTCGAGAAGGAGACGGGCAAGTCGCCGTACCAGCAGATCCGGGATCTGCGTGGGATTCAGTGGCCAGCGCCGACCGCGGCCCTTGCGAAGGCGGGTGGCGTGAAGCGCCGCTACATGGCCCAAGAAGGTTACTGGCCGGACAAGCCGTACGCCGAGTTCCGCACGCCCGATGGCAAGCTGCACTTCAACCTGTGCCGCCAGGACTACTCGAACTACCGCGAGATCACCGACAAGCTCTCGAAGGCGGGGACCGATCCCGACTTCTACATCATCGACAACCTCGACCTTTTGGTCCAGGCGCGCGATGCGGGCTTGACGCCCGAGCTGCCGCACAAGGAACACCTTGGCATGAAGATCGGTGAGGCGCCTGAGGGCACCTATCCGTTCTGGTGGGCGACCGGCGTCGTATACGAGCACTTCCACACGGCGAAGACGATTCGTGCCGGCACGACCAAGAAGCTCGTGCCCGAGATGTACGTCGAGATGCACCCGGAGGACGCGGGCGATCTAGGTGTCAAGGACGGCGAGTGGGTACGCGTGGTGACACGCCGTGGCTCGATCGAAGCGCGTGCTTCGATCGGTCTCGACTCAAGCGTGCGTCCCGCTCGGAACCTTGTGCCCAAAGGCTTCCTGTTCTCACCGTGGAACCTCTCGGTGGCCGACTCGGCCGATCCCGAGAAGAACCGCTGGCTGGCGAACGGCACGACTCACCGTGCCTTCGACCCGGTCTCCGGCCAAGCGGACTTCAAGAAGTGCGCTTGCCGGATTGAAAAAATCTAAGCCCCGAAAGCTCACCCGTTGTCGCCTACCCAGCGACAGCGGGTGACATACCCAGCGCACGTTCCCATGTTGAAGCGCCGTAGTTTTTTGAAGTCCTTCCTCGCCGGGGTGGCCATTCCGATGATCATCCCGGTGGTTGCACGCTTTCTGCCCCCGGCGTTAAAGCGCCGGCTCCTTCGCCCGCCCGGGGCCTTGCGGGGACAGGCGTTTCTCGATAAGTGCACAGGCTGCGCGCAGTGCGCTTCTGTGTGCCCGAACCAGTGCATCACGATGACGGGCCTCGAGTCCGGACTCGAGGCCTTGGCGATGCCGGTGATTACGCCGCGCTGGCGCGCCTGCACTCTTTGCATGGCCTGCACGCAGATCTGCCCGACGGGCGCGCTCGAGCCACTTGAGGCGAACCTGGCCGGAATGCAGAAGGTCAAGATGGGCATCGCCACGGTCTCGACCGGCATCTGTTATTCGTTCAACGGCCGCACGTGCGGCACCTGTTATCACGCCTGCCCTTTGCCGGGCAAAGCGATGCGGCTAGGCCTGCTGGAAACCCCGATCGTGGATCCGGATCAATGCGTGGGCTGCGGCCTCTGCGAGCAGGCGTGCATTCACATGCCGCATGCGATTCGAATCGTTCCGGTCGAGGAGCTCGGCTGATGGCGCACAAGCCACGACTGTCCGGTGCGACGTTGCGCTGGGGGTTCTTTGCGAGCCGCGTCCTTGTGCTGGCCTTGATCTGCATGGTTGCAGCTTGGACGCACTACTTAAATTTGAAGGCCGGCTACAACAACGCTCGGCTTGTCGAGCTTGCTCACGGCCCGTGGATGCGTCGCTTCTATGAGGCGAGCGAGGCGTTCTTCGGACTGCTTGGCGATCCGCTTGAAGTGGCTCAGCAGAGCGGCGGGATGGTCTGGTCATCCAGCATCCTTGGCCTGCCTCTCACCGACCCGGTCGCGGCCCTCTCGGTGGCTTCCCGGGGCAGCATGCCGGGGACGCAGTTCCTGTTGGGTCTCTTGATTCCGTTGGGTGTTGCGCTGACTTTCGGGCGCGTCTTTTGTGCCGCGATCTGCCCGGCGTCTTTGGTCTTCTACGTGACGTCGCGCTTGCGGCGGCTCCTCAAGCGCTGGTTCTTGCTGCCCAATCTCAACCCTGGCCGTGGCCTTGCGTGGGGCGTCCTCGTGGGCGGACTCGTGTTGGCAAACATGTACGGTCACGGAGTCTGGACTCTTGTGCTGCCGTATCTGGCGATGGGGCAGGCGCTGTTCCACACGATTGTCTATGAGAGCTCCGTCGCAGGCGGCGTAGCCGCGGCGGCTCTCGGCGCGCTTGTCTTCTTCGCGCTCGCGGACCTCCTTTTGGGGGACCACTTCGTCTGTCGCCACCTGTGCCCAACCGGCAGGCTGCTTGGCAGTCTGGGCCGGCGCGCGCCGCTTGGCGTTGTCCGCGATGCTCCGAATTGCAAGACCAGCTGCAACGCATGCACCGAGATCTGCCCTTTGGCGGCGGACCCAAAGCAGGACGACCTGTTGGACTGCTCCTCCTGTGGCGAGTGCCTAAGCGTGTGCCCAACGAGCTGCCTGAGCATGGGAAGGAAGACCGCATGAAGACCTCGATCCTGCTTGTCGCCGCGTTGCTCGTCAGCCTTTTGGTGCGGCCGGCCATGGCTCATCACTTCAAGGGCTTGCCGCACTTCTCGTACTTCGAGAACTACCCGCAGGTCCCGCAAGAGGAGTACTTGGGGCGCATTGGGCACTTTGAAACGTCGCTGATGATCTACGACTTCCAAGGGCTCAAGAAGTCGGATGCCGTGCAGCCTGACGATGTGCGGATGTACTTGGTGCTGTTCGACTTGAAGAACGACAAGACGTACACGGGGCCGCTCACCTTGCGCGTGCTCGACGGAGAGAGCGCGCTTGCCGAGCGCAAGTTCCCGCACTCGGAAGAAGAGAGCCTGTACGCCTTCACGCGGAAGCTTCCGCTGGATGGCGACCTCTCGCTCGAGATCACACTGGGAGATGGCTCGGGACTCGTCGATCGGCTGCCATTCTTGCTCTCGAACCAACGCATGGCCTGGGGCCGTTGGGTGTCCATTTTGCTTGTCTCACTGGTGGGCTTCGCGGCTTGGGGGTCACGCCGGATGCGCGTGCTTCAAGACCGCAAGGAAAACACACGCGCACATCTGGCGACGGAGTCCTGATGCAAACGGTACCCGCACCATCGGCACCCCCACAGCAGACGGGCGTGCAGTGCAAGTACTGCGGCATGATCGACTGCACCATGCCCGGGCACCAGGGCGAGGTGGTCACCGAGATCCCCGCTAAGGCGCCGGTGATGCTGCACCCCGGGATCCCGCTGCAGATGGCAATCCCCGGTGTCGTAGGGGTCATCCTCTTGACGCACTTGTTTTTGGCGCTTGCGCGCAAGCGCACGAAGTCCAGCACGTGGCGCGTGGATCTCCTGAAGCCGCGCTGGGTGATGAGTCTCGTCAAACGGCGCGGCTTTCCCATGGCGCTGCAGAGCATCTCGATCCTGCTGTTCGTGCTGGTCATCTGGGCCGGGCTCTTTGGCTCGCAGCGCATCTACCCCGTCTCGAACATTGCGCCGGTCCTTACCTGGACGATTTGGTGGGCGCTCTTGATCTTCATGGTGCTTGTCGGCGGCTCTGCGTTCTGCGCGATCTGTCCATGGGAAGGACTGCAGAGCCTCATGACGAGCCTCTCTTTCCGGTCGCGCAAGAACAGAACGGGCGCGGGCCTCAAGTGGCCGAAGCGCTTCGCGAACGTCTACCCGGCGATGGGGATGTTCGTGTTCCTGACTTGGTTCGAGTTGGGATTCGAGCTGACCAAGTCGCCGTTGCGCACGGGGATCATGGCGCTTGGTTTCGTGGTTCTCGCGTTGGTCACAACGCTGTTTTTCGAGCGCCGAACCTTCTGCCGGTACCTGTGCCTCGTGGGCCGGGTGCAGGGGATGTACTCGTTGTTTGCACCGGTTGAAGTGCGTGCGCGCGACTTTGACGTGTGCAAGACGTGCAGCGGGAAGGAGTGCTACAACGGAAGCGAGAAGGACGTCGGCTGCCCGACGTTCCTGTTCCCGGGCGCGCTGAAAGAGAGCACGTATTGCACGATGTGCACCGAGTGCGTGCGCTCGTGCCCCGAGGACAACATGACGGTCAACTTGCGACCGTTTGCTGCAGACCTTGGCCCGCAGAAGCGCTTTCGCACGGACGAGGCGATCTTCGCCGTCGTCTTGCTGGCCCTGACGAGCTTCCACGGCTTGACGATGACGCCGGTTTGGATCGAGATGGTCAAGCACCTCGAGCTGGTCCTTGGGCTTGGCAAGCAGGCGATCTTCTCGGGACTGATGGTGCTGATGATCGCTTGGCCGATCGTGCTCTTCTATCTGGCGGCGAAGCTTGCGCGCAGACTTTCGGGCGAGGTAGGCATGACACCCGGCAAGATCTTCAAGGCATTCGGCTACAGCGTTCTGCCGATCGCGCTCTTCTATCACCTGGCTCACAACGGGATGCACTTCTTCATGGAGGCGCAGCACCTGTTGCCGGTTCTGAGCGATCCGTTCGGTTGGGGATGGGACCTGTTCGGCACTGCGGGGAAGGCGTACCCGCCAATGCTGACGCTGCAAACGATCTGGTGGCTTCAGCTGTTCTTGATCATCGTCGGGCACGTCTGGGCGGTTGTTGTCTCCGATCGCATCGCGCTGTCGGTCTTCAAGGATCGCAAGGCTGGGCTGCGTGCGCTCATCCCGCTGATCGTGACGATGATTCTGTATTCGTCCTTCAGTATCTGGCTGATCGCGCAGCCGATGGAAATGCGCTCGGGGATGTGACGTTTTGAAGATCTCAAGACGCCAGTTCTTTCGACTTGGACCTGCGGGAATCCTGCGGCAGAACGGCCGTCGAGAGGCACCGCCACCGCCACCAGTTCGGCCGCCGGGTGCCCTTCAAGGCGCCGGCAACTTCGAGGCCGCGTGCGAAGCAGCAAGCGGTTGCACGGCCTGCTTCGAGGCCTGTACGTACGGCGCTATTTTGCCTCTCGGACCCGAATACGGCACTTCCGAGGCCACGCCGCATCTCGAGCTCGCTAGCAACCCTTGTCGCTGGTGCCAGCCGATGGTGTGCCTGGATGCGTGCGAAACCGGTGCGCTGACGCGGGTCGAAGGAGCGCCTGTTGCGCCGATCGCGAAGGTGCAACTGAACCTGGACGAGTGTCTGAACGCGGAGGGCATTTTGTGCAGAGATTGCAGCGACTTTTGTCCTACGAGTGTGCGTGCGATGACGTCGCTCGGTCGAAATCCAAAGCTCGATGCCGAGGCCTGCGTGGGATGCGGGCTGTGCGTCTGGCACTGCGATGCGAGCGGCCCGGCGCTGCTCATTGCTCGACATTCAGTCCGACCCAACGAGTCCCCCAATGAACAGTCCAAAGGCTAACGGTGATCTTCTTTCGCGGCGCAGCTTGCTCTTGGGAGCAGGGCGCGGAGCTCTACGCTTGGGCGTCGCGGGCGGCTTGCTTGCCGGGCTGCGCAGTCACTTTCGGCGCGGGCCGCGCTTGCGGGCGATTGAGGAGAGCTCGATGGGCATCCTGCGGCCGCCGGGAGCTCTAGCCGACGACGATGACTTTTTGGCCGCGTGCTTGCGCTGTGAGATGTGCTCGCAGGCCTGCGATGCGCAGTGCCTCATTCTGTTTGGGCCTGAAGAGGGCCGCCACGCGGGCACACCGTTCATCATGCCCGAAGACGCTGGCTGCAACTTGTGCTTGGAGTGCACGGAGGCCTGCCCAAGCGGGGCGCTCAAGTTGCTGACCGAAAAGGGCGAGGTCGACATGGGGGTGGCCGTTGTCGACGAGAATCTATGCGTCAGCTTCAATGGCACGGGGGCGTGTGGCGCGTGTCAGACGATCTGTCCTGTCCCCGGCAAGGCGATCACACAAGGGCTGTTCAACCGGCCGACAGTGGTTGAGGAGAAGTGCGTGGGCTGCGGCCTGTGCACCGAGACGTGCCCCGTCAAGGAGCGCAAGGCGATCCGCGTGCAGACGAAGAGGATCTGGGCATGAAGCTCCCACGCCCATTCCAGGTCACGCGTAGAAGTGTCCAAGCGCTGGCCCTGTTGCTTGTGATTGTGACGCCCATCTTGGCGCGCTATGCGAACCGCCTGAACACGGTAGAGCTCGACCACCTGCTCGAGGAGCAGGCCGGCACGGCTCAAGTCGCAGTGCTCGAGAGCACCGACTGGCTGATCCGCAACACAGTCGTGCCCGACATCGAGGTCGATGGGCGCATGCGTCGCGACGACGAGGCAGCCGTTGCGGCGGCCGCGGCCCTGCAGGGCTCCAGCTGGGCCTTCGAGGCGTTTGGCGTGCGCTTCACGGATCCCCTTGGAGCTGTCGAATCGATGCTTGCGGGCCGGCACATGCGGCGCGTTCTCTTGATCGGGTTGATCTTGCCGCTAGCGCTGACCCTGCTGCTGGGGCGTGTCTTTTGCAGCTGGTTGTGCCCGGTGGGGACGATTCTCGAGCTGCTCGACGGACTGCATCGCTTGACCAGGAAGTTGGGCATGCGGCTCGGGCGCACGAAGCTGTGGCCCGGTGACAAGTTCCTCGTGCTGGCTGTGGGCTTGGGACTCACGGTCGCGCTGGGCTTGCCCCTGTTGGGCTCGTTCTACCCACCCGCGCTATTTGGGCGCGAGGTCGAGAGTGGCTTCGCGGTCTTCTTCGACGCAGGTGAGGCCGGTGCCGCCGGACTCACGGCTGCGGGTCTTAGTTTGGCTTCGTGGTTCTTGATCGGGATTGTCTTCGTCGAGCTGCTCTTCGCGCCGCGCATGTGGTGCCGCGCGCTGTGTCCCGGTGGCGCGCTGTACGCTGCTCTTGGTTGGCTGCGGCCCGTGCGCGTGCGCCTCAACAAGTCGACCTGCACGGACTGCGGAGACTGCAACGTGGCGTGCGGCATGGGGCTCGACCCGATGCACGGGCACATGGGCATCGACTGCGACAACTGCGGCGTGTGCGTCGCGAGTTGCCCCGAGGGCTCGTTGGCAATGGGGCTTGGGATGGGAGCGAAGAGCGGGCTCAAACCCAAGGTACAGGAGCCCGCGACTTAGGGATTCGCTCCTGTCTTAATAGGGGACCTACTTGAAGCAGCCGGCGTCCCGGTAGCGCAAGTAGATGGAGAGGAACCGCCCCATTTCGGCTTCCCAGCGCGATCCGAAGGCCAGCGTCAGGATGTGCTTGACGATGCTAGCGCTGGCCGACTGGCCGCCGTCGTCTGTGCCCACGAGGACTTCGGCGTAGGCGCCTCCGCCAATCTTGGCGAGCTCGGTCATCGTGATGCGTGTCTGCGGTGCGACCGCCTTGTCTCCGACCCCGATGGCCGAGATCACAAACGGGCGCACACCGCGCTTTGCATTCGACTTGTCGCTCCCCGAGACCTCGATGATGTCGGATGCGTCGGCCCCGAACGGCGACTCGTGCGCGCCCTTGGCCAAGTCAAACAGCTCCTGTCGTGTCTTTTTGCGTTGGGGCGCATCACCAATCACCACAACCAGTTTGTTGGCCGCGCGTTTCCAGCCCATCTTGTCAGCGAGAGCGATGTGAAGACCGCCAAGGATCGACTCGGGAACGTCACCTCCGCCCGAGGCCGAGAGCTTGCCGAGCCGCGTGCGGACCTTGGGGGTGAGCTTCTCGAGCTGCTTCGCACCTCCCGACATGTCTTGCAGATCCTTGTACTCAACGAGGCCAACGCGCAGCTTCGGCGCGACGCCCTCCATGATCAACGTGATGTCGCTGAGTGCCAAGGCCGACGCGTCGATCGTGCGTTGCATCGAGCCCGTCGTGTCGATCACGATGGCCATCTCCATGCCTGCCGTGTTGAGATCAAACGCGCGCGCAATGAAACCGGCTGAGCTGACTTCATCTTCGGGGGCCACCGCGAGGGTCTTGGGCAGATCCCAAGGCAGAGGCGCATAGTCCGCCTTGGACACCTTCCACCAGTTCTTCCACTCGAGCGTCGACGTGGCGTTCACCGTCGGCAGACCGGTCGAGAGGACCTTGAGTGTCGCGCTCTTCAAAAGCTCGTGCTTGAAGGCGAGGCCCTTGACGACCAGAGTGTCAATGAGGGCCGGTGTCAGGACGACTGGAAGATGCGCGGGGTCCGTTGCAAGCAACGTCTCAAGAGCGAACGCGCGCAGCTCGGGCTGCTTGTTTTTGAGGGCAGCCACCAGCGACTCGGAGCCGGCCGGATGCCAACGCGGACCGTACGAGCACAGCACGATCCCGGACAGTGCCCAGTGCTTGGACTGGTCAAACCACATGTTGAGGGAACGCGCGCGAGACTCTTCAAGATCGAGAGCGAGGACGGGGCGCTCCTTGAGAGCCTGCGCGCCGGCCGGCGAAGCAGCGGGTGCCTGCGCGGGGAACAGGGAGGTGAGCGTCAGGAGGATAGGCAGCAAGGACATGCTGCCCCTATCTACTTAGGGCGTGGGAGTTCACCGACGAGTTGCTCAAACCTTGCGAGTTCCTCAGGATGCGTGCCGTCGCGAAGCCCGATGAGCTCGGCCCAGCGCTCGGGACGTTGGCAAATTGCGGCCCACTGTTGCGTGAGCTCCGCGACCGTGTCGCTGTCGGCGCGGAGCTTCTGATCGAGCTCCGGCGAGTCTGCTTCGTCGAGTGTGGCGCTCCACATCGGCGCGTGTCCCAGCATCAACTCATCGAGAGCGCGGCGCAGGCGCGCCGCTGGGAGCCGGCCCTTTTGTTTCCTGAGATCGTGGCTGGCCAACTCGGCAAGCAGTGGACCGAGTGCCGCTGCACCGGCATGAACAAGCCGAGTTTGCGCGGCTAGGCTATCGCCGGCGGTCGCCGCTGCGTCCGCGCGCAAGAGGGCCCACTCGAGCGGCGTGCTGCCCGGGAAGACCTTGATGTCGCCTGGCAGTTCGGCGTTCAGTGCATCCAGCACGACCTCAAGATCCGTGCGCTCGATCAACTGCATCCAGGCCTTGGGCACCGTCGTCACCGGGATCGCAAAGCCGATGCCACCGGCATAGTTCGCATCGGTGATCGACGACGCGGGGATGCCGACCAGCTGCCAATCGCGATCGAGTAGCGCGCCGCCCGAGATGCCCGCGTGAACCCCAGCGTCGGTCTTGATCGTCCAGCTGCCAGCCTCTTCGCCGAAGCCCGAGCAGATGCCGCTCGTGAGCGTGATCGAGACCAGCGTCCCAAGGCCGCCCGTCATCGGGAACCCAAGCGCGAACACCGGGTCGCCCAGCTGCAGCTTCTTCGGATCGCCCCAGCTCATGTGCGGCAGGTTCAACGAGCCAATCGGGCGTTTGTCCAGCGTGGTGGTGATGCGAAGAAGCGCGAGGTCGAGGTCTTCGCGCGAGGCGATCAACTCGAGCCCGACTTCGGGGACGACGGGCAAGCGCGGGTCGCGCTGGAAACCGGCGAAGTAGGTTGGTTGGAAGCCGGTGCGGCGGGTCTTTTTGCGCTGGGCGGGAGTCGAGCTGGCCGGGCGTGCAAGCGCGACGTGCGCGTTGGTCAACACGAGACCCGTTGACGAAATCAGCGTGCCGGTCCCGCCGCCAAGCGGCCCAAAGATCGCAACCGTCGAGTCGATGGCGCGGCTCTTTGGGGTTGCATTCGTGCCGGGTGCTGTTGGCAATTCGAGCGGGGGCATCAGCGAGACTGGCTGCCGCTCGAGCACTTCCGTCAGGCGCACTCGCACGGGGATTGACTCGCGCACCTCGGAGTCCATGTACGCGAAGACATGGATCGCCAAGTCCTTTGCTTGGCGACCTTGAAACGTGCCGCGCTCGTAGTTGATGGAGCGCTGACTGCCGGCATAGGGATAGTCGAGCGTGTTGGGCATGGCGCTCGGACCGACAATGAGGTCGATGTCGCTGATCGGCGAAAAGGCCTCGACGACCCACTGGCTCCGGCGCGCGGGAGCGAAGTCCGCAGGTAGGCTCAGGATGGTTCGATAGCCTTGATCGGCATTCAACTCGGTCTCAAGTACCTGGCCGGGCGCAAGCGTCGCGTGGTCGGGCTCGGGGAACGAGACGTGGAGGGTGCCGGCGGCTCCGGTGGGGAAGCCCTCACGCATCGAGCCCTCGGCCAGACTCACGTGGATCGTCCACGTGCCAGGGAAGAGGACGTCGGCGCCCGCCACCGAGAGCCTGATGCTCTCGTCGAGCCAGGTGTTTGGCCCGTAGGCATCGGTCATGCCCCAGTCTTCGCTGTAGCCCTCGACGTTCAGCGAGATGTCGTCCGTCGCGCCGGTGGTCCAGACGAACATCGTCGTGGCGGTGGGGGGGACGACGACTTCGAAGTCCGCGCTCAGGGGATCAAACGGCGAGATCTGGAAAGCTGCGGGCTTGTCCGGGGTGACTTGAACGAGGGACTGGGCGCCCGCCGGCGTGGAGACGCCAAGGAGGCTGGCGATGAGGAGGAGTTGCAGGGGCGTTTGCATGCCCCTGAGTGTCACGGCTTGTGCGACGTCCCGCAAGGCGCATTGTGCGCGCGCTTTGAGTTGTTGGACGGACTCGCTCAGGCTCAGCGCGGCGACGCCTTTGTGGTGATGCGGCGGTTGGGGCTCCGCCCGAAACCGGAGCCTGGTGAGGAGAAAGTCGCCGTGGAACACCCTTTTTGGCGCCACCAGCGGCCCTACGAAGGAAAGCCTGAACGCCGCAAACACTTCTCCAGAGAAAGTGTAGACTCAAGTTGAGATCCAAGACGGGCTCCCTTACCAAACCAATAGACCTCCTACATCTAATGAATCGGTCCATCCTCTTCACGGCTGCCCTCGGCAGCCTTCTGGCGCCTTTTGCGGCAAGCCAGACCTTGACCCTCACAGGCGACATCAATGCCGTCGGGTCCCCTTTCAACTCCGCCCCGAACGCCGAGATCCAGAGTCTCAACGCGCACGACGAAGACTCTTTCGTCCAGGTCGGCGGCAAGTGGATCTTCTCGGCTGACACCATCGCCTTCGGAGAAGAGCTGTGGGCCACCGATGGGACCGTCGCCGGGACTGTCTTGCTGAAGGACATCAATCCGGGCTCGGGCGACGCATTCATTTCGCGCATGAGCCTGTACGCGGGCAAGGCCTATTTCTCTGCGTCGAATGGCACAACGGGTAACGAGCTCTGGGTCACCGACGGCACGACGGCCGGCACCCAACTTGTGCTCGACATCAAGCCGGGCTCGTCGACCTCAAGCATCAACTACATCACGAGCTTTGGCGGCCTGATGTACTTCTCGGCCAACGATGGCACCAACGGCAGTGAGCTCTGGTCCTCCGACGGCACGACGGCCGGCACGGTCATGGTCGCGGATATCAACCCGGGCTCCGGAAGCTCGTCGCTCAACTACCTGCGCGTGGCGCCTTGGGGCAAGCTCATTTTCCGCGCCAACGACGGAACGAACGGCACCGAGCTCTGGGAGAGCGACGGCACCGCAGCGGGCACGAACTTGATCCTGGACATCCGTCCGGGTTCCTCAAGCAGCTCGCCTACGCACATGCAGGAGTACGCCGGCAAGATGTACTTCAGTGCCAACGACGGCACCAACGGCAGCGAGCTTTGGTCGACGGACGGAACCGCAGCGGGCACCGCCTTGCTGAAGGACATCCGCGTGGGCGGCAGCAGCTCCTCGCCGTCGTTTTTCCACTTTGCCATCTTCAACGGCGAGCTCTACTTCCGGGCCAACGATGGCGTCTCGGGGACCGAGCCCTGGAAGACCGATGGAACGGCTCTTGGCACCGTGATGATTGCCGACTTGAACGTCGGCTCGGGTAGCTCAAGCCCCGTCGATTACACAATCTTCAACGGCAACTTGCTGTTCACGGCGGACGACTCTTCGACGTTCGGGCGCGAGCTCTGGAGTCTCGCCCCAGGTTCATCGCCAGGACCGCTCAACGACATCAACCCGGGAACGGGTGATGCTTTCTCCAGCGGCGGCAACAACCTAGTGGAGTCCAACGGCGTCCTGTTCATGCAGATGACCGATGGCGTAAGTGGCTTCGAGTTGGCCATGACCGACGGCACCTCCGCGGGCACGGTCATCTTGAAGGACATCTTTCCCGGTAGCTCGGCTTCGAGCCCCGAATTCTTCACCACGATCAGCCCGTCGCTGACGCTCTTCGGCGCCAAGGACGATGTCCATGGTGACGAGCTTTGGATTACGGACGGGACGGCTGCTGGTACGGTGCTGTTCAAGGACATCGAGCCGACGGTTACGACCGGCAGCTCGAACCTGGACGATCTGCGTTCGGAGAACGGCAGCAGCCTGATCTTCGAAGGGACCGACGGCCTGACGGGCAATGAGCCTTGGGCTTGGTTCCCCGGTGGCGGTGCTTTGCAGCTGATGGACGTTCGTCCTGGAAGCTCAAGCAGCTCGCCCGCGAACTTCACGTACGGCTTCGTCGGCGGTCAGGATCTGACCTACTTCACCGCGAATGACGGCACAAACGGCACCGAGCTTTGGGCGACCTCCGGCTTGCCCGGCGGAACCTACATGGTTACGGACATCCGCCCGGGGTCCAGCAGCGGTTCGCCAAGCAACCTCTTCTTCTGGAGGGGCCTCTTGTACTTCTCGGCCAATGATGGCACGAACGGGAACGAGCTTTGGGTCTCCGACGGGACCGCCGCAGGGACGAGCCTTCTGATGGACATTCAAGTCGGTTCAAGCTCCAGCTCACCGTCTCGGTTCACCGAGTACAACGGGCTCTTGTACTTCCGCGCCAACGACGGCGGCACGACGACTCCGGGTGCTTCGGGGAACGAGCTTTGGGTCACCGACGGCACGGCTGCCGGGACCATGCTTGTGGTTGATATCCGCCCCGGCGGTGCAGCCTCTTCGCCGGACAACTTGACCGTGTGGAACGGCCGCTTGCACTTCTCGGCGAACGACGGGACGAGCGGCACCGAGCTGTGGTCCACCGACGGGACGATCGCCGGCACAACGATGGTTGCCGACATCAACCCGGGCAGCAGCTCCTCCAGCCCTAAGAACTTCGCGGCGTTTGCCGGCAAGCTGTTCTTCTCGGCGAGTGATGGGACGAATGGCACCGAGCTGTGGCGGACCGATGGCACGGCCGTTGGCACTGCGATGGTGATCGATGCCTACCCGGGCTCTTCGAGCAGCTCGCCGAGCTCTCTGACGGTTGCCTCGGGCAAGCTCTTTGTGTCGATGTACGACTTCTCGACTGTGGGTCGCGAGCTGTGGACCACCGATGGCACGCTCGCCGGCACGGCCGTCATCACGGACCTGAATCCAGGTAGCTCATCTGCTACGCCGAGCAACTTGACTGCGGCCAATGGCGGCGTCTACTTCACGGCCAACGATGGGACGACCGGCACCGAGCTGCACTTCACCGATGGCACCGCTGCGGGCACGGTTTTGGTGGCTGACATCAACCCCGGCTCGAACTCGGGCTCGCCCGCAGACTTGGTTCTCGCGGGTGGCAACCTGTACTTCGCCGCTACGGATCCGAACTTGAACAAAGAGCTGTGGCAGTACGGCCCCATTGGCGCGTACACACGGTCCATGGGAGCAAGTGGCGGCGGGGCAACCCTCGCTGTGAGTGAGCCTCACATCGGCTCGAGCGCTACGGTCACGATGAATGCTGCACCGGCTGGCACCATCCTGAACTTGCTGTTCATGAGCGCGCCGACATCGGGCGGTGTGACGTTCCTCACGGACGCGACGAGCGCCTCGTGGATCGACAGCTCGACGTTCTCGATCCTGGCCACTTCGGCTGCGCCGAGCTACACGCTCGCCGTGTCGATCCCGGCCATGCCGAGTCTGGTGGGAGTGATCGCCACGCTGCAGAACTGGTCGCTGCCGGCCAGCACTTTGCCGGCCTCGACAAGCAACGCTGTTCAGATCGCGATCGGCAACTGAGAGGGGCCGCGCCTTGCGAGGCGCATCCATAAGTTGGCGGGCGCTCCCTCGAAAGAGGGGGCGCCCGCATTGCTTGGTGCCGTGCGACGACTGCGGCGGCTTGGCTTAGAACTGGAAGTAGATGAAGCTCGGGCTCTTCAGCGTGACGCCGCAGAAGAACAGGATCAATGCGGCGAAGATCGCGCCTTGCACGGGGGCGGGCAGCATCCAAAGACGGCGCAGACCGCTCTCGATGCGCGCCTTCGGGTACAGGTGAACGCTGGCGGCGAGCGCGAGGATCACGATGTACAGCGGGTCGAGGCTCATGCTGAAGTCGAACTTCGCGAGGCCGCCCAGGAACTCGGTGAAGTGCGACCAACCGGTCACGCGGAAGAGTAGCCAGCCGAAGAGGACCAAGTGGAAACAGAGCGCGCGCTCCCACCAGATTTTGAGTGGCGAGGCCGCGCCCTTCTCCGACGCGCGCCGATCGAGCCCGCGGCTGAAGACAAGCAAGATGCCGTGATAGGCACCCCACAGAACGAAGTTGAGCGCGGCGCCGTGCCACAGGCCGCCGAGCAGCATCGTGATCAATAAGTTGCGCGTGGTCTTGCCGCGGTTGCCACCCAGGGGGATGTACAGGTAGTCGCGCAGCCAGGTGGACAGGCTGATGTGCCAGCGTGTCCAGAACTCGCGTACGTTGCGCGAGAGGTAGGGGCGGTTGAAGTTCTCGGGGATGTGGTACCCGAGGAGCGCGGCCGAGCCGATCGCGATGTCGCTGTACCCCGAGAAGTCGTTGTAGATCTGGTAGGCGTAGCCGTAGAGCGCCAAGGCGAGCTCGAGCGAGGAGTACCCGGTGGGATTGTTGAAGACGGCGTCGACGCCCAGGTTGGCCAGGAGGTCGGCCAGGATGATCTTCTTGAACAGGCCGCGGAAGATGCGCACGAGGCCGGCGCGGACGCGCTCGTTGTCGAGAACCGGCGGGCGACTTAGCTGCGGAAGGAATTCCGACGCGCGGACAATCGGGCCGGCGACGAGCTGCGGGAAGAAGCTGACAAACAGCGCGAAGCGCACGAAGTTCCGCTCGACGGGCAGCTCGCGGCGCCAGACGTCGATCGTGTAGGACAGCGTCTGGAATGTGTAGAACGAGATGCCGACCGGCAACAGCAGCCGGTGGTGCGGCAGCGTGACGTCGAGGCCGATCAGCGAGAGCCCGTCGCCGGCGGTGTCCATGAAGAAGTTGAAGTACTTAAACAGGCCCAAGAGGCCCAGGTTCAAGCCAAGGCTCGTCAGCAACAGGAGCTTGCGCGAGCGCTCGCTGCGCTCTTTTTGATCGAGACCAAGCCCTAAGCAATAGTCGACAACGGTCGAGAAGGCGATCAGTCCGGCGTAGCGCCAGTCCCACGACATGTAGAACGCGTAGCTGGCGACAAGCAAGAGCACGTGGCGTGCGCGCGAGCTGCCGAAGACGGCGGCGTGCAGCAGCACGACCAGCGGCAGGAACAGCAGGTACTCGGGCGAGTTGAAGTTCACGGAGCCAGCTCGTGGAAGTGGGCCGTGAGGCTGCTGCTGAGCAGCTCGGCCACGCGCGTGTGGCCTTTGGGCGTGAAGTGCCAGAGGTCGCGGAAAAGCTCGGGGTGGCCCGCGAGCTCGGCGGCCAAGTCGATACACACAAGGTCGCGCTCTTTGGCGATCCGGCGCAGCTCGTCATTGAACTCGGCGATGGATTTGATCCAGCCTGTGGCCGACAGGACGATGTTCATCGCCAGGTTCTGACGGACGATCTCGGCTGGAAGTTCGTTCGCGTTCGCGGGTCCGTAGGCGGTGGCGAAGGTGATCAGGACGGGGGTGGCGCCAAGCGCTTCGGCGCTGTCGAGGAAGGACTCGACTCCCGAGCGGAAGAGCTCGACCGGCGACGCGCTTCCCGGTGGAGTATGCGCGTCGAGGTCGTCCCACAGAGGCAGGTGTTCGGCGACGCGCGACGAGACGTGGCTCTTGAGCTGGCGGTAGGTCGTCATCCCCTGGATCCAGGGCGAGACGGGCGCGAAGGATTGGCCGGAGCCGGCACCCGCGCCCGGCGTTGCGCCGGCGGGCAGCCCGGCCGCCAGCCGCTCGGAGATCAGGTCGATGTCGTTCGACATCTGGTACAGAAGCACGAAGTCGGGCTCGAACTTCGGGCCCAGCTTGTTGAGCTCGCGCTGGTTCGACGCGATGGTGTTGCCACCGTGGCTGGCGTTGATGACCGGCTTTTGAAGCGCCTTGCCAAGCTGCACGGCAAAGAGCTGCTGCGCCCAGACGTAGATGTCTTCGCCGTAGGAAGAGGAGGCCAGCCACAGGCTCGTAGCCTCGCGCGTTTCCTCAGGCGTGTAGATGCGACTTCGGAAGGGGAAGTCTGGCGTGGGGCCAAACTCGGGTTCTGCGGTCGTTTGGGGAGCGGAGACTCCAGCGCCACGGTGCAAGAGGACGCCGCCATAGCCGCGTCCTATCGCTCGAACCTCAAGAGCGATCTCAAGCGCCAAGAGGAAGAACGCGGCCCAAAGCAAGCTTGCGAAGGGCCGCAGCGTGCGAGAGGGGGCGGCCGGGCGAGTTTCCGGGGGGGACTCCATGGGGGTGAGCCTACCTTGCCCGCAGGTTTTCGGAACGCTCGAGTGGACACAAAAAGAGCCGTCTCGAGTCCCGAGGAGCTTGTCGCTCCTCGGGATTCGAGACGGCGCGTGAAAGTCGAACCGAGAGGCGCGACTAAATGGCTGCTAGAATGAACTCAACGAGCGCATTGAGCGCAGCGCGGTTGCCTAGGTTCGACAGCGACGGATCGAGGATGATCGTGGTGAGCGGCTGGCCCAGCATCTTCTCGGCGTAGTTGAGAAACGCCGGGTCACCCGTGAGCTCCATTCCGTAAGCCAGACTGGACCACTGCTGATAGGCGTCGGTGTAGGTCGATTGCCCACCCGCCGGCGGCGGTCCGCAGTACGGCGGGAGAGTCTCGTCCTTCGGCGCCACGGCCAACTGCGAGTAGGGTGCGGTCTTCGCGGGGTCCCAGGCCTCAGGGCGGATCAGGGCGCGCAGGGAGGCGTTCAGCGAGTCGCCCAGCAAGTAGAATCGCACGGGGTCCTTTCCTTTCAGGACGTTGTTGCGGACACCAAGCATGGCGTTCTGCACGATCGAGCTCTCGATCACTTGGCGCACGCGGAACTTGCCTTCTAGGAGCTTGCCGTAAACAGTGGCCTGGATGAATCCCGAGCACGCCGCCTGACCGTCGTTGATCAGGTCGCTGATGTCCTGGAACCAGCCCAGTTTCGTCTTACGCCAATCGGCATCGGCAAACATGTACGCAGCCGTCATCGTGTCCATGCCCCAACCCTCGCCACGGCCGAACGGGAACCCCACAGCGGGGTGCGCGTCGACGAACTGGCGGTCGGCAAGCATGCCCGTGCCTTGGACGTGGTGGTACGCCGAGTTTTCGTACATGTGATAGCCCATGTTGACCATCTCGGCTTGCAGCTCAATGTCGTCCTTCGCCAGGGAATCGTTGCCAATCCAAGCGAGGGCCTTTGCGGGCCCCGTGTAGCGCACAAGGTGCTGCACGTCGATGTTCTCGTAGCCGAACAAGGTGGCCTCGTAGTCTGGCTCGAGCCCGTTATTCTTGACGTAGTCGGCCTGGAAAGTCGGCGCCGTCGTGAAGCCAAACGGGTCGTTCGTGCCCGTGGGTTTCATGTAGAAGTAGAAGGGCACATAGTCGCCGTTCGGGGACTTGATGACCCAGTCCTCGACGGCGCTTGGTGTTCCGTCTTGTGCGTACAGCGCATTGGGCATGCGGTCGGTGTCCATGCGGTGCAGGACTTCGAGTCGCCGATAGCCATCGATGGACGCCGCCACAAGCGTGCGTAGCCCCCAGAACAGGTCGATGCCGTCCCCGCCCGTCATGCCACCGTAGGCAATGCCGTAGGGATGAGCCCAACCGAGCTCGCCTGACCAGATCGGGTAGATTCCACCGCCGGTGCCGAGCTCGAGATGCTGTGAGAGCTCTTGGTACTCCGTCGAGAGATTCGCGTTGAGGTTTGCTGGAAGCACCTGCTCAAGCCGCGGCAAGAGGTGGCCTTGCGGAAAGTAGTGCGGCGTGACCGGGTTCCACCACGACCAGAAGAACGGTGTCTTCTTCGGGCCGGGGCCGGGGATGGCGAAGCCTAGGCCTTCGCTCGCCAGGTGAGACTTCGCTCGATCAAGGTCGAGGTTCTGCGCCAGGACAAGCCGCCGCTGCATTTGCCCTTGCTTGGGCATGACGTGCGGCTTGCCGTCGGGACGCGCCTCAACAAGAGGGAGCGCCATGAACGGGCCCAGGCCACCGGCAGTCCCGAGTGTCGGGTTGGCGTGGCGTTGGATCGGCACCCAGCCCTTAGGGACAAGCAGCGTGAGCTCTTTGAAGTAGAGCGCGCCCATGGCTTCGTTGCTCTGGCTGCTTCCGTCGGCACCGTTGTGGATGCGCAGATCCAGCTCGACGACAGGGTCGCCAGCAGTGATGCGGAAGTACGCGTGCACTCCAAACAGGTGGGAGAGCGTTCCTTGGGGGCCAGTCTTGGGCAGGATGGGGCGCAAGAGTCCGTGATGCCGGAACTCGGCTTGCACGCTCCCGAAGCGCTCGGTGCGACGGGCGCCTTGGTCGTAGCTTGGATCCTGCACGAGGTCGAGCAGGTAGATGTTGTCAAAGACGTCAGTGGCGGCCAAGTAGATCTGGCCGGGGTTCGACAGCAGTGACTTGACCTGCGGTGGCAGGTTCGCCGGTGCGGCAAGAAAGTCGGCAACGCTTGGGTTCGCTGGCGCAGTCATACGCGGCGAGTCGTGGCGCTGCACAAAGAAGTTCAGCGAGCCCTGACCTTTGGCCGGTGCATCCACACGGGCAAGGAGCTCGACCATCGAAGCGCCAGCACCGTCCATGGGGTGGCGCGTGACCATTTCGATCTGCGTGGTTACCGGGTTGCCTTTTGCATCGAGCAGAACCAGCGGCGTGATCGGGCCGCTGCCCGAGAACACGTTGGGAGGAAGGGGGAGGGTTGCATGAACGAGGAACGGCGAGACCGTTGGGGCATCAACTTTGATGCTGGCGACGATCGGGCCCGGACTCGATGGAGAGAGGAAACCTTCGAGTCCCGAGAATCCCGACGCGCTTTGAGGGAGGGCGCCGGCAATGGGGGAGAAGCTGGCGAGGGCGGCAAGAAGCAGACCTCTTCCAAGGGAAGGCATAAGGGACTGGAACATGGGGTAGGCGATGCAGCATGGCACCGCGTAGGGGACTGGCCGGTCCGGAGGACGGGGCCAAAGTGTGGCGTCCGTCGCTGTTGATTACTCCTACGTAATGCGCCCGTTGCAACGATTGATTGAAACTTGGAGCTTCCTTGTTCCCCAGCAGGGACTTGCGACCGAAAGATCAATTTCAAGGCGATTCACAGCAGTCTTGAGGAACCAAACAAGCCGCCCCGGACGTCATCCAGGGCGGCTCGTTTTGCGTATTCCTTCGTGCCGCGTGAGCGGGGCCGGTTTTGAAGCGAATCCCGCCTTAGCAAGGCGCGTTTAGATCGGGCTCTTACAGCTTCACGTACTCAAAGTCGACAGGTTGGCCGTTCAGGCCTTTGGCCGGCGGAGCGATCCAACCCGCGTACTCGCCCTGGACCAAGCTGGGTTTCATCAGGGACTTCACGTACGCCTTCTCTTCAAGACTGGGCAACCACTCGGTCACTTGCGCGTCCCACGCGGCCTGTTCGATCAGGTTCCCTTCGAGGCTAAACGGTGCCCCGGCGAACATCCCCACCCGCCGGTTGAAGCGGCGGTTCGGCAGCTTGAACTCGAAGTCGATACCGAGCTTCTTCGTGATCTTGTTCCAGTAGACGATGCCCTTTTGGTTGTCGGCAACATAGTCGTCGCGAAGGATCTCGTTCATCGCGTTGCGTAGCGGCACATCGGTCTTGGTCATGCTGCCGTTCTCGAGTACGTCCATCGTGTAGTGGCCCTCGATGGCGATGTGATCTTCGCGCTTCTCTTCGTACGCGCGACCCTTAAGTCCCGAGCGGAAGAAGTTCGCTGCGTTCGAGCTGATCTCGCCGCCGTACAGGTCGTTCGAAGACGAGACCCAGAAGTTGATGTACTTCTGAATCAGATCGAGCGGGATGGCGCCGTGCTCGGTGACGTCGGCGTCGGGGAACTCGTTCATCACTTCACACGTGCGCTGAATCACGCGGCCGACGCCGGTTTGCCCAACGAACAAGTGGTGCGCTTCTTCGGTCAGCATGAAACGGCACGAGCGGGCGAGCGGAGTGAACGCCGACTCGGCGAGCGCGAGCAGTTGGAACTTGCCGTCGCGGTCGGTGAACATCGTGAAGCAGAAGAACGACAGCCAGTCTTCGCACGGCTCATTGAAGGTGCCCAGGATGCGCGGGTGGTCGGGGTTGCCAGAGCGACGCTGGAGGAGCTCGTCGGCCTCTTCGCGGCCGTCACGACCGAAGTGCGCTTGTAGCACGTAGACCATCGCCCACAGGTGACGGCCTTCCTCGACGTTGACCTGGAACAGGTTGCGCAGGTCGTACAACGACGGCGCCGTGTGTCCAAGGATGCGCTGCTGCTCAACCGACGCTGGCTCGGTGTCGGCTTGCGTCACGATCAGCCGGCGCAGAGCGTTGCGGTGCTCACCGGGGACCTGCTCCCACGCATCTTTTCCGAAGTCGTCGCCGAAGCCGATCGTGCGACCGGCCTCTTGCGGCGTCAAGAAGATGCCCCAGCGATACTCGGGCATCTTGACGTAGTCGAAGTGCGCCCAGCCGTCCTTGTTGACACTGACCGCGGTGCGCAGGTAGATGTCGTTCTCGTTGAAGTCGGTAGGGCCCATCGACTTCCACCAGTCGATGTAGTCGGGTTGCCACGCTTCAAGCGCACGCTGCAAACGGCGGTCGTCCTTCAGGTTGACGTTGTTCGGAATCTTCTGGCTATAGTCGATTGAAGTCATGTTGGTGGTGGTGGTTGCGCTCCGCGTTGCTGCGGCCCGCGAGGGGGCGTCGGAGTGCGTCGGGCCTTTGGCCCTCCAAGCACTCCTCAACCCCCTCACGGGCCTCCGCGCCAAGCAGGGGCTATCCTTGAAGGGAGAGTTGTCGTTGGTGGTTGTTGTTGGGTCCGCTCCTTGATCTTCTTAGGTGCGGTTGTAGTCGAACTCGGGGGCGTGGGGGGTGCCGTAGCACTTCAGAGCTCCCCGGGCGCCGGCGGCGTTGGGGCGCTGGAAGATCCAGTTCTGCCAGGCGCTCAGGCGCCCGAAGATCTTGGTCTCCATGGTCTCGGGTCCGCAGAAGCGGAGGTTTTGCTCCATGCCGGTCAACCCGTCGGGACTGAAGCTGGCGCGCTCTTCGATCGCGATGCGCAGCTCGTCTTCCCAGTCGAGCTCGTCGGGAGCGAAGGTCGCAAGACCCAACCCGTCGGCGGTCTCGGCGTCCATTAAGCCACCTGCCGCGAGGGCCGTGTCGACCTTCGAAGGGTCGTGAAGGAAGCGCGTGTGCAGACGTGTCAGGCCGTTGGCCATCGGGTTGCGTCCGGCGTTGGCTTGCGTCAGGCCAACTTGGACGGGGACCTCGGGATCGTTCAAGAGGTACTGGCGGTCGCCGGCCAAGGCGAGCTCGAAGAATGTGCCGACAAACGCCGTGCCTTCATCCATCACCGCGTACAGACTCTTGGAGCTGTTCTCGTAGCGCTTGAGCATGCGCTTGATGTAGTGCGCAACCTCGTGGATGAACCAGTCGCCGCCCGGGTTGTCCAGGATCTCGTCGGCGGCCAAGGCGACCTCGGGCTTCCCAACAACGCGGGTCAGAATCAGGGCGACTTGGGGCTGCAAGATCCGCAGCTCGAGGATCGCTAGGTTCAGCTCGCGGAACATGCGGAACAGCCACCAGTCGCAGCCGGCAGCATGGATGTCGGCTGCCGTGTTCGGGCCCACGTCCTCGGGCAGATTCAGCGTCATGTGCGCAATGCGCTTGGCACCACTCGGCGCGTCTTCGAAGCGCAGCGTGACGTACTTCCAGTCGAAGCCGCTCTCGGTCTCGGTGCGCTCGATTGTCTTGAGCTCGATGCCTTTGCACGCGCTGCGGTCCGGGATCTCGTCCGCCATCTCGCGCGCCATCTCTTGCACGCTTGCGTCCCACTGCGAGAGCGGCGCCACGCGGTCGACCAAGTTCCACTCGACGGCGCGCTTGCCCTTGATGCCCTCGGCGACCGCGCTGAACGCGTCGCACAGGTCGCGGCGGATCAGGCGCTTGTCCACGATGCGCGTCAAGCCGCCGGTGCCGGGCAGCACACCCAAGAGCGGAAGCTCGGGGAAGCTGACCGCCGAGTTGCGGTCGTCGACAAGCAGCATCTTGTCGCACGCGAGCGCAAGCTCGTAGCCGCCGCCCGAAGCGGTGCCGTTCAGCGCGGCGAGGAAGCGCTTGCCAGAGTTCTGCGAGTAGTCCTCGATGTAGAGGCGCGTCTCGTTTGTGTACTTGCAGAAGTTGACCTTCCACGCGTGCGTCGACGTCGACAGCATGTTGATGTTCGCGCCCGCACAGAACACCTTCTCGATGCCGCCGGTCACCACGACGCAACGCACCTCGGGGTGCTCGAACACGATGCGCTCGAGCGCGTCGGCCAGCTCGATATCAACACCCAGGTCGTAGCTGTTCAGCTTGAGGTCGTAGTGCTCAAACAGGCCGCCCTCGGGGTCGACGTTCATGACGAGGCGGGCGAGGTCGCCTTCGAAGCTGAGCTCCCAGTGGCGGTAGCCCGTGGGACTCGTCTGGAAGCTGAGGGCGGGCAGAGTTGCTGTGTTCATGACAGGTGGATGGGCTTGGCCGCGCAGGCGGTATAGCGTGAGGGATCCGGGAACAGCCAAAAAGTGGTGGGAACTATCTTGCGCAGTGGGGTGCGACATGGGCATGATAGGGGACAGAGCCCCTCCCACGCCATGGATACCCAAGGATTTTTGCGCACCCTCGGTTTGCGCCTGCGCCGCGCCCGCGAACGGGCCGACAAGAGCCTCTCGGCAGTTGCCCGAGAGGCCGATGTCAGCCGTCGCTACTTAACTGAGGCCGAAGCCGGCCGCGCCAATCCGTCGATCCTGGTGCTGGCGCGCCTCGCGAGCGCTCTTGGCATCACGCTCGGCAGCATCGTGGACCTCGAGCTCCGCACGCGGCCCTCCGAGCGCATCGCCCTCGTTGGCCTGCGCGGTGCCGGCAAATCCACCCTCGGCCGCGCGCTCAGCCTCGAACTCGAGTCGCCCTTTGTCGAGCTCGACGAGCGCATCGAAAAGATCGCTGGCCTGTCGCTCGCCGAGATCTTCGACCTCCACGGTACCGCCGCCTACCGTCGCTTCGAGGGCGAGGCTCTTGAGGAGGTCCTTGCCGAAGGCGAGCGCTGCGTGATCGCCACGGGCGGCTCGATCGTCACGCACCCCGAAAACTTCGCGCGCCTGCTGGAGACCTGCCGCACCGTTTGGCTGCGCGCGACCCCCGAGGCGCACTACTCGCGCGTCCTCGCCCAAGGCGACCAGCGCCCGATGCAAAACCGGCCGCGCGCGATGGAAGAGCTCGAGTCGCTCCTCGAGAAGCGCGCTCCTCTGTACCGCCGTTGCGAGATCAACTTGGACACGGCCGAGGCGGACACGCCCAGCCTCGTACGTCAGCTCGTCGCCGGACTTGCGTGACGCCTAGGCGTTGGCGGTCACCACAAGGCCCAGCTTGCGAAGCTCGCTCGCGAAGACCTCGAGGTCGGCCTGGCTTAGGCGACCAAGCCTTGGCGCTTCGGGCTGATGCGACTCGCGGGCCAGGCTGTACAGGTGTACGCCGCGCAGGGGAACGCCGTCCTCCAAGAGCGCCGCGAGGTGCTGGCGATACAGCTCGAACTCGCCTTCCATGGGCTCGCGACCGTCGAGGCTGAACAGCGCGGTCTGCACGAACGTCGGCGCATGCGCGGCGGCGAGGCGCAGATTGGCGAGCTGCTTAGTGACTCCGCGCGCGGAGTTGTTCAGCAGCGCTAAGGTCGCGTCCGTAGCTCCATCGAGCTTGAACCAAACCTCACCGCCGAGGGCGGCGAAGTGCTCGAGCGCGGCGGTGACCTCGGGTTTGTGCATCAGCGATCCGTTTGTGATCAGGACCAGCTTCAACTTGCCCGCGAGGCCGTGCTTTTCGAGGACACGGCCGGTGGCTGCAATCGCGCCTGAGAAGTCCGGGGAGCTGGTGGGCTCGCCGTTACCGCTCAACGCGATGTCGTTCAGACGCCGCGAGCCCTCGGGGACCCGCGTCTGCATGAAGTCCCCTTCAAGGAGGTCGTGCAGCATCGCGTCGAGCTCGCCCTCGAGGTGATCGAGGTCGATAGCGGGGCCCTTGCCATGTTGAAGGTCGGGCACTTGGCAATACAGGCAGCGCCAGTTGCAGGCATCGTTTGGGTTCAGGTTGATGCCGACGGAGACGCCTCTCGCGCGCCGCGAGACGACGGGATAAATGTACCGCAGCTCGCCCTGATAGCGCGGGTGGTCGGTGGTGTCGAGGCGTGCCATCGCGGGGTTACAGGCGCAGGACGCGGTTGTACTTTTCGTCGGCAACCAGCGCGGCGAAGTCGGGGTCTTTGGCGAGGTTGCGCAGCTGCACGGTCGAGAGCGACGAGTCGTCGAGGGCCTTCGACGCGGCGCGGATGTCACCCGCCAAGCAGAGCGCGCGCGCCATCCCCGTGTAGGCCGCATTCGACGCGTAGGGGCTCTTCTTCTTGTCCGCGTACAGCTTGATCGCCTTCTTGTAGTCGATCACCGCCGCATCGTATTCGTGCAGCCGTGTCAGGATGCCGCCGCGCGCCTCGTACCCCACGGGATCGTTGCGCTTGTCGGCAACCTGCTCCTTGTAGGGCTTCATCAGATCCTTCTTCGCACCCTTATCGCCAAAGCGCGCAAGGCAGACAAGCGCGGCTTCGACGAGCTTGGGATTGGTCTCGTCTAAGACCTCCTCGAACTGCTTGTCCATCCCGCGTTCGAACACAAGCCCAAGGTCGGGGATCGCGTTGAGCAGACGGATGCGATCGTCCTTTGAGACGAGGCGATCGGAGGCCAGCTTGATGAAGCGCTCGGTGTCCTCAGGAGAGAAGGTGTTTTGGGGGAGCGCGCTTGCGAAATCGATCAACGGAACGATGAGGTCACGCGCAGCGCGGCTCTCGATCACGGTTCGCAAGAAGGCCAGTTGCCCAGGCGTGACGGCTTGGACTTTCCGGATGGTGTCGGCAAGGGCTGCGACGGCTTCGGTGATCAGCTCGCGGTCCTTCTTCGTCTCCTGGGACAGGGAGTCGGCCGACGCGAGCACCTCGGCAAGCACGGCTTCGGCATCGGGGCCGCCCAGTTGGCAAAGCGAGCGCAGCGCTGGCAGGCGCAGGGCGTTGTTGTCGTGATAGAGATTCGCCAGAAGCGGACCCACCCGGGCGGGCTCGCCGGACGCGCCAAGAATGCGCACCGCTAGGCTGCGACCGGCGGGGCTCCCGGTCTGCGCGATGGCGACGAGCTCGTCCAGGACAGCCTCAAGTGGCAGCGCCTTGAGCACGGTCGCCACGTGCAGGGCAAGCCTGAGGTCGAGGGATTGGGCGTCATCTTTGGGGTTGATGACCTGGACCAAAAGAGGCGTGATCGTGGGGCCGAGTTCGATGAGCTGCGCGCGCAAGAGCGCGACGCGGTTGTCGCCCGACTTCGATGCGGCCAGGCTGCGAAGCGAGCTGAGCAAGCTGCTGACCTCGGGCCGCAGGGCGTCGAGCTTGGCCGCGGCGGCGGTGCGCTCGGCGGCCAGCATCTCTTCCAAGGAGCGCCGCGGACCGTCTGTCTGGAAGGCGTGAGTGGGAGTGGCGGGCGCCAAAAGAAGGGCGCCCAAGACGAGGAGCTTGCGCATGCGCTCATCGTAGCCCAGCCGGGGCAAAAAAGAAGCCCCGCCCTCCGAAGAGGGCGGGGCCTGGTTCCCGATGTGGCGGGTCAGGCGCCAGTCTTCCACAATCGCGGATGAGCCGCGGGGAAGAGGATGACTTGACCTGGACCACGGCGTTCAACAAGCGGCCGGTTCCTCTCTGAACCTCCATCCCAAGAGTTAGGAGAGGATGCCTGACGCTCTTTTTCGGGGCTTTTCAGCCCGTAGAGCGACATCAGGCGGTGGCGGTTTCTGAACACCCAGGAGTGCATAGACTCCTTGTCGGACAATGCCTCGGAAAGGTTGAGCCCGGTCCAGCTGAAAGTCACATACGGGACAGGCTTGGCATAGAATGCGCGCCCATGGCCATCGATATCCACTTTCCCCATCCGCCGTCCGTTGACGCGCGTGTCCTTGTCGTCGGCGGCGGGCATGCGGGGGTCGAGGCGGCGCTGGCCGCTGCACGGCTCGGCGTGCCCACGACGCTGTGTAGCTTCTCGCTTGAGCTCTTGGGCGAGATGAGCTGCAACCCAGCCATCGGCGGACTCGGCAAGGGGCAGCTTGTGCGCGAGGTCGACGCTCTCGGCGGCTTGATGGGCGAGGTCGCCGACGCGACGGGGATTCAGTTTCGCATGCTGAATACGGCGAAGGGCTTTGCCGTGCAGGCGCCGCGCTGTCAGTCGGATCGCCATCTGTACCGAGAAGAGGTCGTGCGGCGCGTGCAAGCCGCTGCGCGCGAGCTGCCGCTGGAGCTGCGCGAGGGTGCGGTGGAAGGGCTCGTCATGGGCGCCGACAAGCGGACCGTGATCGGCGTGCGGCTTGCCGGCGGTGAGGAGCTGTTGGCCGGCGCCGTGATCCTGACGACGGGCACGTTCCTGGGCGCGCTGATGTACCGCGGAGAGGAGGTCGAAGAGGGCGGCCGCGCGGGCGAGCCGGCGGCGCACGGTTTGACCGCCGAGCTGGAGCAGCTGGGGCTTGAGCTCGGCCGTTTGAAGACGGGCACGCCGGCGCGGTTGGTGTCGGACAGCATCGACTGGTCGAAGACCGAAGAACAAGGGGGCGACGCGGCCCCGAGCGCGTTCTCGTACGCGAACGCAGGCGCGGCGGACTTCCCGCGTCTCGCGCAGGTCGCCTGCCACATCACGTGGACGACGCCCGCAACGCATGAGTTGATCGAGGCCAACATCGGCCGCTCACCGATGTACGCGGGCAAGATCAACGGTACGGGTCCACGCTACTGCCCATCGGTCGAAGACAAAGTGATGCGTTTTCGCGATCGCGATCGACATCAGGTGTTCCTCGAGCCCGAAGGTCTCGGGACCGACGCCGTGTACTTGAACGGCCTGTCGACCTCGCTGCCGGCCGACGTGCAGGACGCGTTCTTGCGCACGATTCCCGGCCTCGAAAACATCGAGTTTGTCCGCCACGGATACGCCGTCGAGTACGACTACGTGCTGCCGCATCAGCTGCACTCGAGCCTCGCGGTTCCCGCGGTGCCGGGGCTGTTCTTGGCAGGCCAAATCAACGGCACGTCGGGTTATGAAGAGGCCGCCGTTCAGGGCTTGTTCGCCGGTGCGAACGCGGCTCTGTGGCTGAAGGGCGAAGCGCCGTTTGTGCTGGCGCGCCACGAGGCTTACTCAGGTGTCTTGATCGATGACTTGGTCGTTAGTCAGCCGACGGAACCGTATCGCATGTTCACGAGTCGCGCCGAGTACCGATTGCTTCTGCGGCAGGACGATGCGGACCGCCGATTGGTAAGGCGCGCGGCCGAGCGCGGTCTCTTGGGGCCCCAGCGCGAGGTTGCGGTTGCGCGTCTCGACGCGCGGCTCTTGCGGCTTGAGCGCGCGCGGCAGCTCTGCGCTCGTGCGCGGCCGAAGGGTTTTGGCGGCAAGAGCGCCGAGGAGCTGTTGAAGCGGCCCGAGGTGACGCTCGCCAGCTTGGAAGCCAGTGGCGACCTGGACCTGGCGAGTGTGGGGTTGACGGCGCTCGACCGCGTGACTCTCGAGGCCGACATCACGTACGCGGGTTACGTCAAGCGTCAAGCGCAGGCGGTCGCGCGCGCGGCGCGGGACGAGGCGACGCCGATACCCGGCGACATGGACTTCGGCGGGCTGCAGGGGCTGCGCAACGAGGCGGTCGAGAAGCTGACAACGCTGCGGCCTGCGACGCTAGGCGCGGCGGGCCGGATCGCGGGCATCAACCCGCCCGATGTCGCGCTCCTGTCGGTGCATCTCGAGCGCCGGCGCCGCGCCGAGCGCTCGTAGCCACAGTCATTTCCGGCAAGGTTCGCGAAGTGGTGGCGGCAGCGTCCTAGAATGCGCGCAGCGTGTCCACTCGGGGCCCGCTCGAACCCCGAAAACCGCTCGACTTTCTTGTCATGAAGACGCGCACCGAAACCGATTCCTTTGGCCCGATCGAAGTTGCTGACGACGTCCTTTGGGGCGCGCAGACCCAGCGCTCGAAGCAGAACTTCAAGATCGGTGGGCACCACTTCGGGCGCCGCATGATCCGCGCGCTTGGGATCACGAAGAAGTGCGCCGCGCTGGCGAACATCGAGCTCGGGCAGCTGGACTCGCTGCGCGTGAAGGATCAAAAAGCATTGCTCGCCGCGGCCGACGAGGTCATCGCCGGTGACCACGATGCGATGTTCCCGCTCGTCGTCTGGCAGACGGGCTCGGGCACGCAGACGAACATGAACGCGAACGAGGTGATCAGCAACCGCGCGATTCAGATGTTGGGTGGGGAGCTTGGCTCGAAGAGCCCGATCCATCCGAACGACCACGTCAACCGCAGCCAGAGCTCGAACGACTCGTTCCCAACCGCGATGCACATCGCCGCCGGCGAAGCGACGGTGCGGGACCTGTTGCCCGCGCTCGTCGCGCTCGAAAAGGCGCTGGCCAAAAAGCAGCGCGCGTGGAACAAGGTGGTGAAGATCGGGCGCACGCACTTGCAAGATGCCACGCCGCTGACGGTGGGGCAGGAGTTCTCGGGTTACGTGCAGCAACTCAAAGACGCGCAGCGCTCGATCAAGGCGCAGCTGCCGGCCGTGTACGAGCTGGCGCTGGGCGGCACGGCTGTCGGCACCGGATTGAACACGCACCCGAAGTACTCAGACATGGCCGCGCGCTTCATCGCGAAAGAGACCGGACTCAAGTTCGTGTCGGCACCGAATAAGTTCTCGGCGCTTGCGGGCCACGATGCTTTGGTCGGCTTGTCGGGAGCGCTGCGCCAAGCAGCGGTGGCCCTGATGAAGATTGCGAACGACATCCGCTGGCTGGCCGGCGGGCCGCGCTGCGGTCTGGGCGAGCTCAGCCTTCCCGCGAACGAGCCGGGTAGCTCGATCATGCCGGGCAAGGTCAACCCGACCCAATGCGAGGCCATGACCATGGTCTGCGTGCAGGTCATGGGCAACGACGCCACGGTCGGCTTCGCGGGCAGCCAAGGCAACTTCGAGCTGAACGTCTACAAGCCGGTCATGATCCACAACGTGCTCGAGTCGATCGCCATCTTGGGCGACGCGTGTGATTCGTTCCGCGTCAACGCGATCGACGGGCTCGAGCTGAACAAGGCCCGCGTGGACGAGCTGATGCACAAGTCGTTGATGCTGGTGACGGCCTTGAACCCGCACATCGGGTACGACAAGGCCTCGAAGGTCGCCAAGCACGCCTTTAAAAAGGAGAGCACGCTGCGCGAGGCCGTGATCGAGCTGGGGTACATGACGGGGCCCGAATTTGACGCCGCGGTGATCCCCGAGCAGATGGTGGGGCCGCTGGGGACGGGCAAGAAGCCTGCATCCAAGAAGAAGTCAGGCAAGAAGCAGGCCAAGAAATCGTTCTAAGGCTTTACACCCCCGCCTCAATCCCTACAATCTGCGCCCTATGAAGCTCAAGATCAGAAACAGCAAGGCAAAGAAGCTCAAGAAGACCGGTTTCCTGACTCGTCAAAAGACGAAAGGCGGCCGCAAGATCAACGCACGCCAGCGCCGCCGTCACGGCGCGATCTAGCCGACGCACCCCGATCTCTAGAATCACGGAATCCCGCTTGGCGTGGCCGGCGGGGTTCCGTGCTTTCGTAGGCTGACAAAATCTCATGCAACACAACCCTCAAGCTCAGCCCGAAACCTCACGCTTCCTGCCACGTAACCGTGCTGAGATGGAGGCGCGCGGCTGGGACGGCATTGACATCCTGCTGGTCACCGGCGATGGGTATGTCGACCACCCGTCGTTTGGCGCGGCGGCGATCGGGCGGCTGCTCGAATCGAAGGGTTATCGCGTAGGCATGCTGGACGTGCCCGACCTAGATGGGTGGGACCGCTTTCCCACGCCACGTCTGTTTGTGGGCGTGACGGCGGGGACGATCGACTCGATGGTTACGAACTTCACGGCGTCCAAGAAGCGCCGCCGCGAGGACGTGTACCGCCCGGGCGGAGTGACGGGGCGGCCGAACCGCGCGACGATCGCGTACACCGCCGAGGCGCGTCGCCACTACAAGGGTGTGCCTGTGATCATCGGCGGGCTCGAGGCGGGCCCGCGCCGGCTGGCCTACTACGACTATTGGGAAGAGAAGCTGCGTCGCTCGATGCTTGTTGACGCCAAAGCCGACCTTCTAGTCTGGGGCATGGGCGAGCGGCAGGTGCTTGAGATCGCTGATCGTATTGAGCGCGGCGAGTCTCTGTCCGGCGTGCGCGGCACGTGCGAGATGTCCCGCGAGGTGCCGGAAGATGCGCACGTCGTGCCGTCGTTCGAGGGTCTTAAGGAAGACCCGCAAGGCCTGATCGAGCTGTTCGAGGCACTGCGCCTTGAGAACCGCCCAACCGGGCGCGTGATCGCGCAAGAGCACGCCGGCCGGTTTGTCCTGCAGTACCCTCCGCACTTGCCCGCACCGGCGGAAGAGGTCGACAGCTTCTTTGACCTGCCATACCTGCGCCGTGCGCATCCGGACCACGAGGCCCGCGGCGGCATCAGCGCGCTCGAGGCCGTGCGCTTCTCGATCAACACGCACCGCGGGTGCATGGCCGACTGCAGCTTCTGCTCGATCACGTTTCACCAGGGCCGCTCGATTCAAAGCCGCAGCCCCGAGTCTGTCTTGCGCGAGGCTGCGAGCATCGCTGGGCACGAGGACTTCCGCGGCACGATCACCGATGTCGGTGGCCCGACGGCGAACATGTACGGCCTGGGCTGCAAGCTGCTTGAGAAGGGCGAGGCCTGTCTGAATCGCGACTGCTTGACGCCGGATCCTTGTCCCGCGCTGCGGCTCGATACCGAGAGCGAGGGCTACCGGCGTCTCTTGGCAAAGGTTCGTGAGACGCGCGGCGTGAAGCACACGTTTGTCTCGTCGGGCATCCGCTACGACATGCTGCGCAAGAAGAACGGCGAGCTTGGTGAGCTGCATCACGACCTTGTGAAGCACCACGTTCCGGGCCGCCTGAAGCTGGCGCCCGAGCACGCCTCGCCGACGACTCTGCGCGCAATGAACAAGCCCAACTTCGACGTGTACGAAAAGTACGAGTCCGAATACAAGGAAGAGTGCAAAGAGCTCGGCCGCGATCAGCACCTGGTGAACTACTTCATCGTCGGGCACCCGGGTACGACGATGGAGGATGCCATCCTGCTCTTCGAGAAGCTGTTCGAGCGCAACTACTCACCCGAGCAAGTGCAGGAGTTCTTGCCGCTGCCGATGACCCGCGCGATGGTTCAGTACGCCTGCGGGAAGGACCCTGTGACCGGCGAAGAGCTCTACGTGCCGAGCGGAGGCCGCGAGCGGCGATTGCAAAAGGCGCTCGTGCGCTGGAAGGCACTCGAGTCCAAACGCGACGTCGAGACGGCCTTGAGCGAAGCGGGACGCACGGATCTTCTTGACGCCTATCGGCGGAAGATGGCGAGCATGCCGCGGCCCAAGCGAGGCGCGAAGAAGACTGTGAAAATTGGCTACGACTCGATGGAGTGAGTCAGTCGAAGATGACCGAGTCGGTGTAGCCCAGCTCCTGTAGCGACTCGTCGCTATCGTCACCGAACGGGTTCTTGCCGGCCTGCATCGCTTTGACCTTGCCGATCCACTCGCTGTCGTCGCCGTCGATTCCACGCGCGCGCTCCCAGGCTTTCAAGGCCTGCTCGGCGTGGCCAGCGCGCCACAAGGTGTCGCCGTAGTCGCCCCAAAGCTCGTCATCCAGGCTGCCTGTGACGCGTGTTTCGAACTGGCGCAGAACCTCGTCCGGCGCAGCCTCAAGCAAGTAGTCCGCCGGCCACGTCTCCGTGCCGAGACGGAAGGCCTCGAGTCCCGCTTGGACCGCCTCGTCCATGCGGCCAAGCCGGCGCAGCTGCTCGGCGTAGCGCTGCCAGACATCGGGTGAAGTGGGAGATGCCTGGAGGCTGGACGCCAAGAGCGCAAGTCCACGTTCGGGGGAGAGCTCGGCAAGGCAGTCGATGGCCTCGACGTTGCTCGGGTTCGTGGCCAAGAGAGCCTCAAGCGCGCGAATCGCTTCCTCGGGCTTTTCGTTGTCGCCAAAGTATCGGGCGAGTCGCAGGCTCAGCGTTCCGTAGGGATCCGTTTTGGCGGCTTCAGCAAGTTCGGCAAGCGCGCGCTCAGGGGCGTGCTCAAAGAAGAGCTCCCAGCCCATCGAATCGATCGATCCATCGGAAGCGTGCAAGGCCGCGATCGCGCCTTCCATGTCGCCTGTCTTGATGAGCAGGAGCGCCATGTTGTAGCGGCCGGTGGGGTGCGCGAGCAGCTCGCCATCGGCGTTGGCTTCAAGAAGAAGAGCGATGCCGACAGCGGGGTCGAGCTCGGCCAACTGGCTCGCGAACTCGACGTTGTTCGGCTCCATGCCTAGCGCGCGCGCATAGAGTGCGGCTGCACGGCCGCGGTCACCTTGCTCGGTGTATTTCCTGGCCAGATTCGTTAGCTCCCAAGCGGTGGGCGCGAAGTCCGGCGACAGCTTGCCCATCAAGTTCAGGATGCGCTCGGCATCTTGCGGGCGCTGTGCGTTGATGTATTCATTAAACAGCGAGCGCGCGACAGCGACCGCCGTGTCGTGCATCGCGCGCGCCTCGAGAGCATCGGAGAACGCCTTGGATCGGTACTCGGCCACGACCGCGCCAAGCAGGTCCTTGCTGGAGTCGTCAAGCGCGGCGGGCTCTTCACCATTCGTATTGACTTGGCCAGCGAGTGTGCGTTCGCCCCTCTCCGGGGCTTGCAAAAGGGCTTTGAGTTGCGCACGCAGCGCGCGATTTTCAGCGTCGAGGAAGGCGGCCTCAGAGCCGGACTCGGCGCGGCTCTCCGCGCCTTCCGATGCGTTGACTTCCCCAGCGATCGTTCCGTGGTTCGACGCCTTGCTGGAAGGTGCCGTGAGGGTTGCGATGGCGAAACCAGCGAGAATGCCGCAGGCCGCCGTTCCTGCGAGGACTGCAGCTGAAAGTTTCATGGTCATAGTCCTTTGTACCCGCGGAATCCGGGGGCCTCTACGGGGCTGAACTCGATTTCCTGGGACAGGATGTCGACGGCGATGCCAAGTGGAGGAATCTCGGGGGCAAGCTCAAGGACCCGCGCGGGGAGAAACAGCGGCTCGCCCAAGCTTGCGCGGCGCTTGGAGTAGGTTGCGAAATTCTGAGCGAAGGCGCGCAGCTCGGACTCGGGCAGGGGCAGGAACAGGCGCAAGTTGTCGGTGGGCATGCCTAGATAACGCCGCGCCCAATCTTGTTGTTGGGCATCTTCCGCCAAGAGGATCCCGCGGCCTCCGCTGACGGCGGCGAGGCCGTCGAGCCAGGCGCGCGCTTCTTCGGGCGCGGGCTCGTCCCAAGCGCGGATCTCGTGAATGGCCAGGCGTGCTTGCGCGAAGATGCCGACGACGATGAGGGCAGCCAGCGCGCGGCTGCGCGTTGCCAAGGCGGCAGTGCCAAGCGCCAGCGCTGGCAGCGCGACGATGAAGTACGCGCCGCGTTCGGTGAAGTCCGGGCCCATCAAGATCAAGGCGGGCGCCAGTACCCAGATCAAGAGCCCGGCCCCAAGACCGCGCTCGTCGGAGCCGGCACGCGGGTGCACAGCCAACGTGACCAGGCCGACCAACCCGGCAGCAAGCAAGTAAGCGGCGGGCCTCACGACCGTGTTCAAACCGTTGGCAAGTGGTGCCGGCAAGTCGCTGCCCGGCACCGTCTGGTCCCAGCGCCACTTGAACGCATCGAGAAGGACCCCAACGCTCCAGCCTTGGCGATCGAGGTAGCCATAGCTGACGATCGCGGCGACGCCCACAACGAGGAGGCACGTGCCTAGGGCGACGAGACCCATCACGCGCGGGCTCGCGCCGCGAGCGCGCAGACCGACCAGGAAGAGGACACCCAGCCCAAGCCCCGCTTGCAAGTTCATCGGGTGCGTCGCGCCAAGCGCGACGATCGCGAGCAGGCTCCAACCGAGAAGGCCGGCGATGCCACCGGACTTTGGCCGTGCTATGTGAACGGCGGAAAAGAGCGCGAGGCTGGCGCCGAACATCTGCAAGCCATGGACCTCGACGGTGGTCGCGAAGAATAACGCGGAGGGCGTGAAAGCGAACAGCAGCGTGGCGAGCACCGCACTGCCGCGTCCGCAACCCGCGCGCACAAGCGCGAGGAACAGGACACCGAGTGCGACGCCCGCGGGGATGAAGCTGGCGGCACGAATTGCCATGAGCGGCGACAGGCCCAGCTTGCCCAAAACCTCGGTCAACCAGAAGTGCAAGCGATGGCCCGTTGCCTCGTGCGCGCGGTACGCCACAAGCTGGAGCGGCGCGTCGCCGTAGAAGACCTGCTGAAAGAACAGCCCAAACAAAACAACGCCCGCGGCGCCCAGAGCTAGCGCGATCGGCCAGACGGGCTTCGGAGTTTCTTCAGGAGCAGTGGTGGAGGAGGATTGCATCAGCACGGCGTGGAGAAGACAGTAACAGCATGACATCGAATGCCACGCCAAAGAGTCAGACGGGGGGCCCTATGGCCGCAATCGATTTGGGCTCGAACTCGTTTCACTTGCTGCTTGCTCAAGAGGAGCACGGCGAGGTGCGCGTTGTGGATCGGCTCAAGGAGCGGGTGGGCTTAGCGTCGGGCTTGGCCGCGACCGGCGGCATTGATGACGCCGCGAAAGTGCGCGCGCTGGCGTGCCTCTCGCGCTTCCATCAGCGACTTGAGGGGCTCGACTCCAGTCGAGTGCGCGCGGTGGGGACGAACACGTTCCGGGCGGCGAAGGACGGCGGCGCGTTTTTGGAAGAGGCCTCGGCAACGCTTGGGTATCCGATCGAGATTGTCTCGGGTGCTGAAGAGGCGCGGCTGATCTACGCGGGCGTGCGCTTCGCGTCGGGGTTTCACAAGCGCCGCATCTTGGCGATCGACATTGGTGGCGGCAGCACCGAGCTCGTGGTGGGCAAGGGCGAGTCGGCCGAGCTGGCCGAGAGCCTGCGGATGGGTTGCGTGACGTGGAGTGAGCGCTTCTTCCCCGGCGGTTTGATCGAGGCACAAGGCCTCGACGCTGCGGTGCGCGCGGCGCGCTTGACGATGCGCTCGGTGGCGCGGCGGTTTCGCGAGACGCAACCGGAGTTTTTCGTGGGGTCCTCGGGGACTGCGCTCGCGATTGCTTCGGTGATCGAAGCGATGGGGTGGGAGCCCGTCGAAGAGGTCGCTGGCATGGCGGGTCACTTCAGCGCGGGGGGGCTCAGGCGCCTGCGCGATGCGCTCATCGAAGCTGGGTCGATCGCGGGCGCCGGATTGAAGGGCTTGTCCGAGTCGCGCGTGCCCGTGTTTGCGGGCGGCGTTGCGATCATGCTCGCCGTGTTCGAGGGGCTTGAGATTGAGCGCCTTGTTGTGAGCGACGGTGCGCTGCGCGAGGGTCTCTTGGCCGACATCGTAGGGCGGCTGCAGGACGGCGACCCTCGCGATGCCACCGTGCTGGCGATGGCGGAGCGCTTCAGCGTGGACATGGAGCAAGCGGGCCGCGTCGCCTCGACAGGCGCGCTCTTGTTCGAAGTCACTCGCCGCGCCTGGCACTTGCGGCGCAAACGCGAGGGACAGTTCCTTCGCTGGGGCGCCATGCTGCATGAGCTTGGACTTTCGGTCAGCCACGACGCGTACCGCAAACACGGCAGCTATTTGGTGACGAATGCGGATCTGCCGGGCTTCACGCGCAACGAGCAGGAGCGCCTAGCGGCGCTTGTCTTCAGCCATCGCGGACGCTTGCGCCCGGCGCTGTTCGAGCCCTTCCGCGAGGAGCTCCGCGAGGGGCTTGTTGCGGTCACGCTGCTGCTGCGGATCGCGCGCATTTTGCACCGCTCGCGCTCAAGTCGCCCGCTGCCACCTTGGGCTCCCAAGGCGAACGGTGCGGGGGAAGAGCATGCCCTTGCGCTCCACATCCCGTCGAGCTGGTGCGAAGAGCATCCGTTGACCCGCGCCGACTTGGAAGAAGAAGGAGCGTATTGGAGAAGCTTCGGGTACACACTTGCCGTCGATTGAAGCGCGCACCCGAGCCTGGCTACGACTCGCTACTTAGCTTGCCTAGCATCCTCAGCTGCGAGCTGCGCGCCGGGTCGCGCGGGTTGAGCACACGGCGGTAGCTGCCGTCGTTGCGGAGAGCCCATGCGTCGCTGGGCTCATCCATGTGCAACCCGAAGGCCTCGCGCAGAACGCGGCGCTTGTGGCGCCCCTCTTCCACGGGGAAGACGACTTCGACACGGCCGTGCAGGTTGCGACCCAAGAGGTCTGCGCTGCCCAAGTAGACAAGCTCTGCACCGCCGGCATGGAAGCAAAACGCGCGACTGTGTTCGAGGAAGCGGCCAACCACAGAGCGCACCCGGATGTTCTCGGAGATGCCGGGCACGCCGGGCCGCAAGCAGCAGATGCCGCGCACGATCATGTCGACCTGCACGCCGGCGATACTCGCGCGATAGAGCGCGCGGATGATCTTCCCATCGTTGATCGAGTTGACCTTGATCCGAATGTGGGCGGGCTCGCCACGCGTAGCCGCTTCGGTCTCGGCATCGATCAGCTTGAGCAGCGCCTTGTGAAGCCGGAAGGGCGAGGACAGGAGCTTCTTGAGCCGCACTTTCTCTCCCGTTCCCGTCAGCTGCAAGAACAGCTTTTGCATGTCTTGCCCGACGCGTGGATCAGCCGTCATGAGCCCAAAGTCCGTGTAGGCCCGCGCAGTACCGGCGTGGTAGTTCCCCGTGCCGAGGTGCGCGTAGTGCCGCAATTTCCGTCCCTCGCGGCGCACGATCATCAGCATCTTCGAGTGCGTCTTGTAACCCACGATGCCGTACACAACCTTCGCGCCGACGTCTTGCAGCTGCTGCGCAAAGTCGATGTTCGCGGCCTCGTCGAAGCGCGCGCGCAGCTCGATCACGACCGTGATATCCTTGCCCGCTCGCGCGGCGCGCCGCAGCGCCTTGATGATCGGCGAGTTCGTACCCGTGCGGTACAGCGTCATTTTGATGGCAAGAACGCTCTCGTCCTTAGCCGCCAGTTCGAGCAGCTCGATCACCGGTGCAAAGCTCTGATACGGGTGGTGAAAGAGGACCGGACCGGAGCGCATGATCTCGAACAGATCGCGCTCTTTGCCTGCGACGCGCTTGGGAAGGCCGGGCAAGAACGGCTTGAACTTGAGGTCGGGTCGATCGATTTTGTCGATCAGTGCGGCCAGCCGGTAGAGGTTGACGGGGCCATCGACGCGATACAGATCGCCGGGCTCCATGCCAAAGCGCTGCAACAGGAATGCGGCGATATCGGGTGGGCAACCGAGCGGGACTTCGAGCCGTACGGCCGTCGAGTAGTTGCGGCTTGAGAGCTCGCCGCGGATCGTGTTCAAGAGATCCTGCACTTCCTCTTGATCGACCCACAGATCGCTGTCGCGCGTGATGCGGAATTGGTGGCAGCCTTTGACGGTCAGTCCGCGGAACAGCTCTTCGATGTGCGCGTGGACGATCGACGAGAGCAGCACGAACCCCTGGTAGCCACGCGAGAGGTTGCGCGGCAGCTGGATCACGCGTGGCAAGCTGCGCGGGACCTGCACGATGGCCATGGGGATCTCGCGGCCAAAGCCGTCTTTGCCCTCGAGCTCGACGATGAAGTTCAGGCTCTTCCCGAGCGTCTGCGGAAACGGGTGCGCGGGGTCGAGTCCGATTGGCGAGAGGACCGGCAGCACCTGCTCGCGGAAGTACTTGGTGATCCAGCTGGTCTGACCGCGTGTCCAGAGCTCGCGGCGTAGAATCCGCAGGCCCTCCTTTTCAAAGGCGGGCAGGAGCTCTTGGTTCAAGATGCGGTATTGCTCCTTCACAAGCCGGCGCACACGCTGCCCCACGTCGGCCAGCACCTCGTGGCTTGTCATGCCGGACTCGTCGGTCCCCGGCGCGTCGTAGCGGATGCGCTCCTTCAAACCGGCGACGCGGATCTCGAAGAACTCGTCGAGGTTCGTGGCGGTGATGACAAGGAAGCGCAGCCGCTCAAGCAGTGGCGTTGTGGTGTCGAGTGCTTGCGCGAGGACGCGGCGCTGGAACTCGATCAACGACAGCTCGCGTTGGATGTAGTTCTCGGGCGCGTGGAGATCGGGGCCGAGCTCGGGTTCAACGTTTGGCGTTTGCTTGGAGGCGGCCTTCGTGGCAGCTTTTGCGACCGGCTTGACTGCCCTTTTGGCCGGAGAGCTTGCGGCGGGTTTGCGGGGCGAAGAAGCTGAGTTCGTCACGATGAGGTTGGGGTTCGGAACGCGCGTGCGAGGGTGAGGTCTTGGTGTTGGTACGAGGGGCCTTGGCGACCGGCGCCGTACAAGGCGTGCGGGCGCGATGAGGCGCGGAAGTAGCGCAAGCGGAAGAAGATCTGCCCATCCTCGACGAGGAACGGCATGTCGTGGGCGCGCACTTCGAGGACGGCGGGGGTGCCTCTCTCGATGGGCACGCCATGCTCGTCCTCGCGCCAGCCGAAGCCGTTATCGAAGAAGCCCGCGTAGTTGTTGCGCAGCTCGCCGAGGCCCGGGTCGACCGGAAGCATCTCGGCCGCAAGGGTGGGGGGGACGCGCAGCTCTTCGCGGCTGGCGAAGATGTAGAAGCGCCCTGGCTCAAGGATCAGGGTCTTGTTCCGCGCCTGCACGGGCTGCCAATAGTCGGCGCGCTCGTGGCGGGCTTCCGAGTTGAAGTCGACCACATCGGTAAACAGCGCCGCGCGCCAGCCCGCCGGTTCGCGACCCCCAAGGCCAAGCGAGAGGGCGATCGAGCCATCGTCGTGAAACGCAAGCTCATGTGAGGGGACCGCGACGCCTTCGCGGAAACACAGTGGCGTCTCCTCGTGAACCGCGCGCAGCTCGTCGGCGGTCAAGGCAGCTGCGCCTTCTTGCAGGCGCAACTGGCACAGGCGGTCGCCGCGCACGAGGCGCACGGGGAACGAGAGCGGCACGACTTCGAGCCACGGCCGGCCTTGGAAGCCGGGCGGCGCCTCGTCGAAGCGCGGATGCCCGGGCAGGAGGACGCGCGTGAAGATGTCGCAGCGCCCCGTCGAGCTGCGCGGGTTGAAGCGCGCGGAGATCGTGGGATCGAGCTCAAGCGACTCTTGAAGCGGGATCAGATAGACGACCCCGCGTTCCAGGACCGCTCCTTTGCCGTCAAGGTCCAGCTCGAACGTCGAGAGCGACTCGGCGCGCGCCTCAAGGCTGCCCGCCCCCGGCAGGAAGCCCGCCCGCAGGCGATAGGCCTTTGGGCCCAACCGCAAGTCGAGGCTGGCCGGCTGAATTTGAGCCAGAGAGATCGGGTCGGAGCCCGGTGCAGCCAGTACTTGGCGCCCGAGTTGGGCTTCGATTTCGTGATCAACAAGGATGCGGCCGCTCATAGTTGCCGATTGTAGTGCGCAGACGCATGCGGCGAGCCGCCAGAGGGCGTAGAATCCCCGCCATCACAATCCATCGGACTCTAGATTCTTCGGGCGTGCAGTTTGCCGTCCCGCCGGGGTCCGCAATCCCTCTTCACGTTCCAATATGAAGATCCACGAGTTCCAGGCGAAGCAGCTCCTGGCAAAGTACGACGTCATTGTGCCCAAGGGCATTGAGGTGACGGACGCCGAGGCGGCGGGTGCCGCTTACACCGAACTGGGCCAAGCGGTTGCCGTCGTCAAGGCGCAGATCCACGCGGGCGGTCGCGGCAAAGCTGGCGGCGTCAAAGTTGTCAAGAGCGCTGAAGAGGCGATCGAGGCTGCCAAGGGCATGCTCGGCACCATGATGGTCACGCACCAGACCGGTCCTGAAGGCCAGCTTGTGCGCCGCCTCTGGGTCGAGGAAGGCTCCGACATTCAGTCCGAGTTCTACGTTGGCATCGTCGTCGATCGCTCGACGCAGACACCGGTCATGATGGTCAGCTCGGAAGGTGGCGTGGACATCGAAGAGGTGGCTGCCAACCGCCCTGAGAAGATCCTGACCGCAAGCTTCGACAAGCGCGGGCTCAACGGCATGGACGCAAACCGTCTGGCTTCGAACATCGGCATGGACGTCGAGCTGATCGGGGATGCCGTCGACATGCTGCAACGCCTGTCGACCGCGTTCATCGAGATGGACTGCTCGCTCGCCGAGATCAACCCGATGGTCACAACGAACGACTACCAGGTTGTGGCGCTCGACGCGAAGATCAACTTCGACGACAACGCGCTGTTCCGTCACCCCGACATCCTCGCGCTGCGCGACCCGCACGAAGAGGACCCCAACGAGCTCGAGGCCTCGAAGTACGGCCTGTCCTACATCGCTCTTGACGGCGAGATCGGTTGCATGGTGAACGGCGCGGGCCTCGCGATGGCGACCATGGACGTCATCAAGTTGCACGGCTCGGACCCGGCAAACTTCCTCGACGTCGGCGGCGGCGCGACGAAGGAGACCGTAGCGAAGGCTTTCCAGATCGTGCTCAGCGATCCGAAGGTCAAGGGCGTCCTTGTCAACATCTTCGGCGGCATCATGAAGTGCGACGTGATCGCCGGTGGTGTCATCGAGGCCGTGAGAGAGGTCAACCTGAACGTGCCACTCGTCGTGCGCCTTGAAGGCACAAACGTCGAGCTTGGCAAGAAGATGCTCGACGAATCGGGCCTTCCTATTATTACTGCCTCGGACCTCGACGAGGCCGCCGAGAAAATCACTCAAGCCATCAAGGGGGCCTAAGCCATGAGCATTTGGGTTGGACCTGATACGAAACTGATGTGCCAGGGCTTCACTGGCAAGACCGGCTCGTTCCACTCGGAGCAAGCCATCGAGTACGGCACCAACTTGGTGGCCGGCGTGACCCCGAAGAAGGGCGGCACCGAGCACCTTGGCAAGCCCGTGTTCAACACGGTCGCCGAAGCCAAGGCGGCCACGGGTGCGAACGCGACGGTGATCTACGTGCCGCCGGCGTTCACCGCCGCCGCGATCCTCGAGGCCATCGAAGCCGAAATCGAGATGATCGTCACGATCACCGAGGGCGTCCCTGTTCTCGACATGGTCAATGTCGTCGACGCCCTGAAGGGCTCGAAGTCGCGCCTGATCGGGCCGAACTGCCCCGGCATCATCACACCCGGTTCGTGCAAGATCGGCATCATGCCCGGCTACATTCATAAGCCGGGTCGTGTGGCCGTGATCTCGCGCTCGGGCACCTTGACCTACGAGGCCGTCTGGCAGCTGACCGTGCGCGGCATCGGCCAGTCGACCTGTGTCGGCATCGGTGGTGACCCGGTGAACGGGACGAACTTCATCGACTGCCTGCGCGCGTTCAACGCGGACGACGAGACCGACGCGATCGTGATGATCGGCGAGATCGGTGGCACGGCAGAGGAAGAGGCGGCGGAGTACATCGCGGCCAACGTCAATAAGCCGGTTGTCAGCTTCATCGCGGGCGTCACCGCGCCTCCCGGCCGTCGCATGGGCCACGCCGGTGCGATCATCTCCGGCGGCAAGGGCACGGCGAAGGACAAGATCGCCGCGCTGACGAATGCCGGTGTGGCCGTCACCGAGACGCCGTCCAACATGGGCTCGCTGATGGAAGAGCAGCTGAAGGCCGCGGGTCTGTTTGAGACCTGCACCGCGTCCTAGCATCAGCTAGCGTGAATACGGTGCCAGGCACGATTCACCCTCTAAGCAGTGGATGCAAAGCATCCTGTGCTTAGAGGGTGAATCGTGCCTGGCACCGTATTCACGCTAACTGCGGATGAGCACCGGCGCTCCCATGAATACCTGGCCCCTCATTGCGACCGACGATGGCTCGTGGACCTTGGCTCACCCTGGTCACGGGCAGGCGTGCCACAGTCGAGCGGGAGCGTGGCTGGAGTCCATCGAGCGCTACGCGGTGCCCTGCCGCTTGCGCGAGCTCGCGGCCGAGCGTGGCACGGGCGAGCCCGTGCGGCTCTTGGACGTGGGGCTTGGTGTGGGCTGGAACTTGGCGGCGGCGCTGGCCGAGGTGCGCGCGGGGGGCGGGCGCTTGAAGGTGCTGGGTCTCGAGCTTGAGGCCGGACTTCCCGCGCGCAGTTGCCAGCTAGCCGAGCGCTCAGGGCTCGGGCCGTGGTCGCCTTTCTATGAAGAGGTGGCGGGCGTGCTGGCGGGGGATGCGAGCCCGGCCGACCTGGACCTCGAGCTGCGGATGGGGGATGCGACCTTGACCCTGGGCGAGGACGGCTGCTTCGACGCCATTTTCCTGGACGCTTTTTCGCCGGGCGTCGAGACCGCGCTGTGGGCGCCAGCCTTCTTGGCGCGGCTCGCGAGAGCGTTGCAGCCGATGGGCATTCTGTCGACCTACACGGTGGCCGGCGACGTCCAAGTCGGCCTCGCACAAGCAGGTCTCCATGTGGGAGCAGGCCCCCTTGTTGGCGCCAAGCGGGCTGGGACGCTCGCCAGCTGGCGCGCCGAGCTTCCCGAACTCAACCCGCGTGCCCAGCGCCGAATCCAGAGGCGAGTTGGTGGAGAATCCCCCTCCTGACTTCGCCACTGAACTATGGCGATGAAATCTTTGACATTATTCAGGACTACTTGATCTCAAATGGGGAATTGGGGTCCTTGTGCTGCTATGATAGCTGCCCTGGAGTGCTACCCAGCCCCCCCCGTCTTTAGCTATCCCCGATTCCCAGCCAGCCACGTCCCATGTTGTTCACACTACTTGGCTTCAAACCAGTCCTGCTTATCCCGGGCTTTGGCGAGCTTTGGCCGATCCTGCTCATCGTGTTGCTCCTCTTTGGCGCACGCAAGTTGCCCGAGCTAGCCGGCTCGATGGGCAAGAGCATCACCTCGTTTCGCAAGGGGCTGAAAGAGGCCCAAGACGAAGTTGAGGATGTCACCCGGCTCGAAGAGCCCGACGCGGACTCCAAGAGCGAGCCGAAGGAGTAACCCGTGTCCCGGAAGCGCACCCTCGGGCTGCTTGTCTGCGGGGGACAGAGTCGGCGCATGGGCACCGACAAGGCCCTTGTCGATCTAGCGGGCTCACGGTTTCTTGATCGAGCCATGCGCTCGCTCGAAAGCGTGTCGTATGAGGTGCTGCTTGCGACCGGTGCCGAGCCGCGTTATGCCGAGCTCGGCCGCGAGTGCGTTTTGGATGAGGTTCAAGACGCCGGTCCTCTTTCGGGTCTTGTCGCTGGACTGCGCGCAGCCCGCGATCGAGGCGCCGCAAGCCTTGCGATCTCGGCCTGCGACACTCCGCGCGCAAGCAGCCTTGTCTTCGAGGCGCTTGCACAAAAGCTCGGCACGAGCAGCGCCGACGCGGTCCTTCTGCGTACCGAACAGGGCATCGAGCCCTTGATCGCGATCTACAACGTGTCCTGCTTCCAACCCGCGCTTGAGGCCTTGACCGAAGGCCGCCGCCGCATGACCTCGTTCCATGAGTCCGTCGACATCATTCACGTCGACGAAGCCGAGCTCCCCGTCGAGGCGCCGGCGACGAACGTCAACACACCGTTCGAGTTGCGCGCTGAGCGCGAATTCTTCGGCGAAGATGTCAAGGAGCGCGAGGCATGAGTGGCTTGCGTTCCCGCGTGGCCGAGCTGCTCGCGCCCATTGAAGACGACATGCAGAGCATGCGCGAGATCATCGCGGGCGAGCTGCAAACGGACTCGCCTGCCGTGCGCGACATGACCTCGCACGTCAGCCGCTTCCAGGGCAAGCAGCTGCGCGCGGCACTGGTCTTGATGGTGGGCCAAGCGACCGATCGGCGCTCTGAAGAGCACGCCCAAGTGGCCGCAGTTGTCGAGATGATCCACCTGGCCACGCTTGTGCACGACGACGTCTTGGATGGTGCCGAAGTGCGCCGCCGGGTGGCGTGTGTCAACGAGCGTTGGGACAACCAGACAGCGATCCTCTTGGGCGACTTCCTGTATAGCCGTGCCTTCGGCCTGTCGACGCGCTTGAGCTCGCGCCTGCCCAGCCGGTTGCTCGCGGGGACAACCAGTCGGCTGTGTGCCGGCGAAATCGAGCAGGCGGCCTTGCGCTATACATTCGACATGGATCAAGCGACCTACGAAGGCGTCGCCGCTGCCAAGACCGGCGCGCTGTACGCCGCCGCCTGCGAGCTTGGCGCCCGCTACCAGGCTGGTCAGTCGTTCGGCGACGACGACACGTTGGGCCAGGAGATGCGCAAGTACGGCGAAGAGCTCGGACTTGCCTTCCAGATCATCGACGATTGCCTCGACGTCACGGGTGATCCCGAGACCGTCGGCAAGAGCGTCGGCAACGACGTGGAGGACGGGAAGGTCACGCTGCCTGTTCTGTTCACGTATTCCCATTCGAGTTCGAGCCAGAAGGCTCGGATTCGCGATATCTACACAGCCCAGGCGGAGGAGCTCGGGCTGTCATCTGAGGGGGGCGGTCGCGCGCGACTCCTTAGGGAGGAGATCGATCTCGAAGCCGGGCTGCAACATGCCCAGGCTCGAGCGGAAGAGTTGGTGACCTGTGCCGTGGAGAGACTCACGGCCTTGCCGGCCAGCCAAGCGCGCCAAACCCTGGAAAGCGTCGGAGCCTTTGTGCTTGGGCGAAACTGGTGACACACATGAAGACCACAGGACTTATGGCGCTCTTTTGCGCATCCACACTTCTAGCCTTGTCCGCTTGCGGGCCTGGCGACGAGGCCACAATCGAGACCACGCGAAGCTTGGGGGCCGACGCCAGCTTTGCTCGTGCTGACGCGACTTCGGAGGAGCGCTTCACAGGGCGCACTTCGAGTCATGATGGCCACAACCACGCAGAAGGTGAGCACGATGCAGGCCAAGGGACAGCGAACGATGTCCCGTTCTTGTATCAGCTGCCAAGTGGCTGGACAGAGCTGGCATCCAGTTCACAGCGCTGGATCAACCTGCAGCCCGAAGGGAACCCGGACGCTTCGTGCTACCTGGCGATCCTGCCGGGTGAAGCGGGGGGGCTTGCGGCGAACGCAAACCGCTGGTTGGGACAGCTCGGGATCGACCCGCTTGACGAGGCTGGCGTCGCAGCGCTGCCCACGGTCCTGATGCTGGGTCAAATGGCCACGCTCGTTGAAGGGCAAGGGCACTTCAGCGGCATGGGCGATCAGGCGCGGGACAACTGGGGCCTTCTGGGGCTGATTCAGACCATGCGCGTCCCGAACGCGAGCGGTGAGGATTCGATCTTTACGGCCTTTGTCAAGATGACCGGCCCGGCCGACTTGATCGCCAAAGAGCGCGCGAACTTCGAGACGTTCTACCAGAGCCTGAAGCCGCGCCCCGAGGGCCAGCCGGCAGCGGCGCAGCCGGCTCCGGCTACAAGCGCTGGTTCTTCCAGCGGCGCGATGAAGTACGCGACACCGGCCGGTTGGACGGATGTCGGGGCTTCGGGCATGCGCCTCGCCAGTTTGACGATTGGCGACGGCACCGAGTGCTACGTCATCCGACTGGGTGGCGACGGCGGCGGCTTGGCCGGCAACGTGAACCGCTGGCGTGGGCAGCTCGGCCTCGACCCGCTTGATGACGCAGGCATCGCCGCGCTGGCGAAGGTGCCATGTCTTGGTACCGAGGCCGTGCTCTTCGATGCCACAGGATCTTACACGGGCATGAACGGCGAGGCACTTAGCTCGGCCCGCATGCTCGGCGCCTTGGTCTTCATGCCTGGCGTCAGCTACTTCGTCAAACTTGTCGGGCCCACGGATGTGGTCGCCGCTAACGTTGAACCCTTCAAGGCTTTTGCGGCCTCACTGGAGCTCTAAGTCATGAAGCGCATCATCGACATCTTCTCGTCCTATGGGCTGGCCTGCGCACTTCTCTTGTGCATGTTCTTCCTGACGTTCTTCGGAACGATTTATCAGGTGGATCACGGCCTCTACCAGGCGAAGCAAACCTTCTTTTCTAGCTGGTTCCTGTGGACCGGCGAAGCCGGCGCCAGCGTGCCCTACTTCCCCGGGGGCCTGTTGTGCATGTCGCTCCTGATGATGAACATGACGATGGGCGGCTTCATCCGGATGCGCATCACTAAGCGCAACATCGGTGTCGTGGTGATCCACTTCGGCGTCGCGTTCATGCTGCTGGCTGGGCTTGTCAAGTTGTGGAAGGCCGAAGAGGGTCAGCTGACCCTTGCCGAGGGTCAGCGCTCGAACTACTTCAGCTCGCTCTTCGATTGGGAAGTGGCGATCTGGGACCTTGATGGAAAGGGCAACCAGCGCGAGTTCGTGATCCCTGGCTCCCAGTTTGATGACCTGGATGGCGACACGAGCCGCCACTTCACGTCGGATGAGCTTCCGTTTGAGCTCGACCTCTCTGGCTATCTACCCGATTGCCGCGTGTTGCCCAAAGGGCCGAATTGGCAGTCCTCCGGCAAACCAGTCGATGGCTTCGGGCTTCTTGCTGGGCGCACAGGCAGTCAGGACGAGAGCTACATCGCCGGGTTGCACGTCCGCGTGTTTGCGGACGGCCAGACTGAGGACGGGCTGCTTTGGGGGCGCCAGTTCGAACCGCTGACGGTTGAAGCTGGTGGCCGCCGTTGGGCGATCGACCTGCGCCACGAGCGCTACGAGATGCCCTTCACAATCCGTCTCGACGTGTTCGAGAAGGAAGACTACCCGGGCATCACGATGGCCAAGGCCTATCGCAGCACGGTGACCAAGTTCGAAGGCGGCGCACAAGAGCGCGTCTTGATTCAGATGAACGAGCCCCTGCGGCGCGACAACTTGATCCTGTTCCAGTCGTCGTTTGGCAACCAAGGTGGCGCCACCTTCAGCACGTTTAGTGTGGTGCGCAACGTCTCGGACAAGTGGCCCGAGTACAGCTTGTACGTCGTCACCCTCGGCATGCTGATCGCATTCATTTCCAAGCTCTATAAGTACATCCAACGAGAGGCCAAGTCCCGGGTCACTCGTGTCGTGGAGGACCGCGCATGAAGAACTCAATCCTGGCGCTTCTGGCGCTCGTACTCACAGCCCTCCTTTCGACACCGTCTTCGGCTCAGCGAACCGAAGAATGGGACGACGCCACGATCGACATGTTTGCCACCTTGCCGGTGCAGAACGGCGGGCGCGTCAAGCCGTTGGAGTCGCTAGCCGGCTTGCGGCTCTTGATGCTCAACGGCAAGCGCACCCTCAAGCTTGAGTCCGGCGAGAAGCTCGGGCCTTCGGCTTGGATGCTAGAGGCGATCTTCTTCCCCGACGATGCGCGCAACGAACCCTGCATCCGAGTTGAGAACTCGGAAGTGCTGATCGGCGTGGGCCTCGACGGCAAGCGGAAGCGCGACTGGTATAGCTACAACGATCTCAAGGGTGCTCGCGCCGCGATCAACCGTGAAGCGCGGGCCGCCTTTCAGAAGGATCCCAAGGAACGCAGCGCCGTCGAGCGCCTGACGGCCAAGCTGGACATGGACCTGTCCAACTTCGAGTCGCTGCTTGGGATGATGGAGCCTCTGCGCTTGAACTTCGATGTCTCGGCCTCGCCTCGCTTGGTTGAGATCGTGGGGGGCTCGATCGTGAGAAGTCCTCTGGACGCGATGCGCGTGATCGACGATCTCGTGACCTTGCAGAGCAGCACGGATCCCGCGGTTTCGGCTGACAAGATCGTGCTCCAATCGCTGTTCGCCGCCATTGATCGCGCCCGCTCCAGCGGCGGCCGAGGGCCCACATTGGCTCCGCCGGTGCCTGAGCTTGCCAAGGGCGATGCATGGTGGACCGTGGGAGATCTTGTGGACGTCTCCATGCTGAGCCTCAGCCCCGAGCAAGGAGACATCTCGAAGCAACTTGAGATCTTGGGTCTGCTTGAGCAAATGGAGCTCCACAAGCTCGACCGCGCAGCCTTCCTCGATGACCTGACGCACCTGCACGGTGTTGTCGAGGCGATGGCCACGGCATCGGGTGACTATAAGCACGTGCGCCAAGAGGTCAGCTTGTACCGGATCGCCCCCTTCTACAAGGCACTGGTCTGCTTTGGGATTGGCTTCCTCTTGATGGCCGCCTCCTTCTTGTCCGAGAAGCTGCGCCCCTTGAACTGGATCGTTTGGGCGCTTGCTTTGGCCGGCTTTGGCTACTTGGCCTACGGCGTGGTCATGCGCAGCGTGATCCGCGAGCGGCCGCCTGTTGTGACGCTGTACGACACGATCACCTTCATCACGGCGGTTGCCGTTCTCGTTGCACTTGTGATGGCAGCGTTCCTCGAGTGGACGCGCAAGTTGCGCGTTGCGCTAGCGGTCGCACTGATCTTCGGCATCGTGGGCATGTTCTTGGCCGGCAAGTACGAGCTCAAGGAGATTGCCTCCGCAGGAGACACGATGGCCTCGGTCGTCGCAGTCCTCGATACGAACTACTACCTGGCGATTCACGTCACAACCGTCGCGATTGGCTACTCCGGTGGCTTGCTCGCGGCGCTGATTGCACACGTGTGGATCTTGGGCAAGCTGTTCCGCATCCGCGAGGATGACAAGGCCTTCTACAAGTCGATCACCCGCATGGTCTACGGAGTCCTGTGCTTCAGCTTGTTCTTCGCGCTGTTCGGGACCGTGATGGGCGGGATCTGGGCCAACGATTCTTGGGGTCGTTTCTGGGGCTGGGACCCGAAAGAGAACGGCGCTCTGTTGATCGTGCTTTGGCTGCTCCTGACTCTGCATGCCAGGATGGGCGGCTACATTCGCGATCGCGGCATGGCCGTGATGGCCATCGCAACAGGCTGCGTGGTCGCCGCTTCGTGGTGGGGTGTCAACCTCTTGGGTGTCGGCCTGCACAGCTACGGTTTCACCAGCGGTGTCTTCTTCAACTTGGCGGGCTTCTGGACGTTTGAGATCCTCATCATGGCGCTCTCGCTTTATGACTCGAACAGGCGCAAGCATCAGGCGGCCATCGAGAAGGCAGTTGCATCCAAATGAATAGCCAAACTGCGACGTTGATTGATGGGAAGGCCACGTCGGCCAAGGTTCGGGAAGAGGTTGCCGTGCGCGTTGCGGCTCTCGTCGCGAAGGGCATCACGCCCGGCCTTGCCGTTGTGCTTGTTGGGGAAGACCCCGCAAGCCAGGTGTACGTGCGCAACAAGGACCGCGCGGCGCATGCCGTCGGGATTGATGCGCAGACACATAAGCTGGCAGTCGACACCTCGCAAGAGGACCTCTTGGCCTTGGTCGCCAAGCTAAACGCCGATCCCGCCGTGCACGGCATCCTTGTGCAACTACCGCTTCCGAAGGGGCTTGACGAGGCCGCCGTTGTGCGCGCCATCGATCCCCACAAGGACGTGGACGGGTTGCACCCGCTCAACGTGGCTGCCTTGTCGATGGGCGAAGAGGGGCTTGTGCCGTGCACCCCCGCGGGTTGCATCGAGCTCTGCGATCGCTACGACGTCGAGCTCGAGGGCGCGCGCGCCGTTGTGATCGGCCGCTCGATGCTGGTGGGCAAGCCGGTGGCGCAGCTACTCTTGGCGCGCAACGCGACGGTCACGATGGCGCACAGCCGCACGCGTGACCTAGCTGGCCTGTGCCGTGAAGCCGACGTGATCATTGCCGCCGTGGGCCGCGAGGGCCTGGTGCGAGGCGACTGGGTCAAGCCCGGTGCGGCGGTCATCGATGTCGGGATCAACCGCGGCGAGGATGGCAAGTTGCATGGCGATGTCGCCTTCGACGAGGTTGCTGCTGTCGCGGGCGCTGTGACGCCCGTTCCCGGCGGAGTGGGCCCGATGACGATCGCGCTCCTGCTGTCGAACACAGTGACGGCAGCAAGCCGTCTTGGCTGAGGCCTTGATGCCGCTGGAGTTCCGGCTCCTGCTTCGGCAAGATCTTCCCCTATGAGCGCTTGGCACAAAGAGTGGGATGACCCAGAGGGCCGCGTAGGTCGCGGCGGCGGTTTCGGTGGAGGAATGGGAGGAGCCGTTCCTTTCTGGACCAAGCGGCTGCTGATCATCAACGGCGTGATCTTCCTCGTCCTGAAGATGATGGGGCAGGCAGGCTTTCGGATCGAGTCGGTCCTGGCCGTGAACTCGGACATGTGGTGGACGAACCCACCTTACTTTCCGATCTGGCAGATCTTCACCTACGGGTTCTTGCACGACCTGAATGGCTTCTCGCACATCCTGTTTAACAGTCTGACGCTGTTCTTCTTTGGGTCGATGCTTGAGCGTGCTGTCGGGCCACGCAAGATGCTGACGGTCTACTTTGGCGCGCTGCTCGTCGGTGGCGTGCTGCACGTGGCTCTCGGAGCGATTCCGGGGATGGGCGGCATCATGCTGGGGGCCTCCGGCGCCATCATGGGTGTCTTAGTTGCGTCAGCCATGCTGTTCCCGAGGGCGCAGATCCTGTTGCTCTTCATCCCTGTGCCGCTATATGTCGGAGCGACGATCCTTGTCGTGATTGACCTACTCGGCTTCACTAGTGCCGGCGGCGGGGTGGCCCACGACGTCCACCTGGCCGGCGCATTGTTCGGATTCCTTTACATCAAGCAGGGTTGGCACCTTCGAGCCGACCCCGCGATTTTCAATCTTCGCAGCGCAATCTCCGACCGTCAGGCCCAAAAGACAACTCAGAGTCGTGCCAAGGACGAAGCTCGTCTCGACGAGCTCCTATCGCGCATCAACCGTGAGGGCATGAGCAGTCTCTCGAGCTCCGAGAAAGAGTTCCTGAAGCGCATGTCCAAGCGTCCCTGAATCCACGGAGCCACAACCGGCATCCTGCCGCTCCGCTAGAATCCAACTGCTATGAAGTACCCAGCTCTCCTCCTTGCGTCGCTTGCCTTCATCGTCTCTTCGCCTAGTTTGGGGCCGACTGTTCTAGCTTCACCTGTGAGTCTTGTTGCGCCCGCCCCGTTCGACGTGACGGCGGACTTCTTGAAGGCCATGCGCAAGGCGATGTCGATCGGAGCGAACGAAGAGATCGTGAAGCTGGTGCGCAAGAACCAGCAGGGCGCGACCTTCGCCGCACTCGAGCTGTGCCAGGCGAACTCGAGGAATCCGTCCGAGAAGCTTGAGGGCGAGATCAATGCGCTCCGGATCGCATGGAACAAGTCCATGAAGACGGGCTTTGTCGAGAAGATCTACGAGTACTACTCGTTCCTCGACAGCACGACCCGCGCGGAGCGCGGGAAGATGGTGAACCGCTATTTGGCGTTTGCGAACCAACTGGCCAAGGCAGAAGCCGACAAGAACATGGACGCCATTCTGAAGTTGGGTGCCGACTTTCGAGGTGTCGCCGAGGAGCTCGAGACAACGGGCGACCACTACTACTCAAGCGAAGCGTGGCTTGGTTACTTCACGACGCAGGACGAGCGCCTACGCGGGGAAGACGCCAACTTCGACGAAGCCGCGATCGCTCTCAAGAAGGTGATCGATCACCGTGAAGCGATCGAACTGAAGGACGCGAATTACGAAGCAAGCGTGGCCCGATTCGCTGTGCTGACGAGTCAGGGCTACGGGCCCGATGCCAAAGCGGAAGGGGACGGACCCGACGGAGCGAAGGCCAAGGTCAAGGGACCCGCGCAGGCGGTTGGTGATCCCCTGTTGGTCCCGTTGAAGTTTCAAGTCGAGACCGACATCGGCGGCGTGATTCGCCCGATTTGGTCCAACGACGAGGTCTACAACGCCTGGGTGAGCATCTACTTTGAGAAGAAGGGAGACCAAGTCAAGCTCGGCGCACTCGAGGGTGCCGTGCTCGAGCGCACAGGCCCGATCACCTTCGACCTGATCTCGGGCGAGAACCGCACTCAGGCCGAGATGAACGGTAAATTCGTACCAGTTGAGGTCAAGCTGAAGGGACCGAACGGGGACTACCCGTGGGCGTTCCTCGCCATCATCGGGACGCGCCAAGATACCTTCCAAGGTGTGACCGTGAACCGAGAGCCGGCCGACAACAACTTGACTGTTTTTGTGGCTCCGGCAGCCGTGCTTACTGGCCTGGTGGGCGAGACGCCGATCGAGGTCTTCGATGACACGATGAGTGGTAAGTGGGGCGACGAGCCGCGCTCTTGGGCCTACGTTGGCATGAGCCCTGACCACTACCAGTGGGACATCGACTCGATCCGCATTGACGGGGCGAAGCGTGCCCTTCCCTGGTCCCGCATCCAGCAGGTCGGCGACTCCTGGTACGACATGAAGATCGAGGGCAGTCAGCTCACGGCGCAGCCGGTCGAGGTCAAGACGGGCAAGCTCAAGCTCAAGTTCAAAGGCCCCAAACCGCGCTTCGTGATCGTGCGGGGCGACGGCGAGCTCTCCGAGAACTACTACGACCTGGCAGCGGCGAAGTCGATCGAGGTCCCCATCGGGAAGTACGAGCTCTTCGCGGGCGCGCTTGCCAAGGGGAAGCGCGACGGCGTCAAGAAGGTCGTCATGTTGCCCGGCGCCGAGACACCTCTGTTCAAAGTGGAAGAAGGGAAGGAGATCACGGTCACACTGGGCGGTCCGTTTGCTTTCGACTTCGATTACGAAGACCTTGGAGAGACGGTGAAAATCCATGGGGCCTCGGTCGTGGTCACTGGCGTGGCTGGAGAGCGCTACGAGCGCCCCTGGAACGCCCGGCCCCATCCCGAGGCATCGCTGCGCAAGATCGGCTCCAAGCGCGGCAGCAAGGGCCAGAGGATGTTGTCCACGTTGGATCAGGACCTCCTCTACGCTGACTGGAGTCTTGGCTTCCACCCGCAGGACCTCGAGTTGCCCAAGCCCAAGGGCGGGGGGAAGGTTGAGGTTCAGCTGGTCGAGAAGAAGAACGGTCTGTTCGGTTCTCTGAGTTCGCCTTGGAAGGGCGAGAAGACGGACGACTAGTGGGGGCCGGCACTCAAGCGTGCTATCTTTCCCGCCGCTCGGCCTCAAGCCGAGCTTGAACTCCTCTCCTACCGCGCGTGATGGCGCCACCCCCAAAAGCCCGTGATCGACCTCAAAGTGATCCGCAGCCAGCCGGACGCCGTCCGGGCAGGCTGCGCGAAGAAGCACATCCAATGTGACCTGGACCGGATCCTCGAATTGGATGCCGAGATCCGCAGCATTGCCCCCGGGGTCGACGACCTGCGCGCCCAGCAGAAGGCCGCGGGCAAAGGCATGGCCAAAGCCACTCCTGAGGAGCGCGCCGTCCTGCTCGACGAGCAGAAGGCGTTGAAGGAGAAGCTGCGCGGCATCGAGGTCAGCTTGAACGAGTTGCAGGCCGAGCTGAAGCCGCTGCTCCTCACCGTGCCAAACCTTCCTGCGGCGGAAGTTCCCGAAGGCTTGGATGACACCGACAACGTTGAGCTCGAGAAGTGGGGCACCCCGCGGGAGTTCGACTTCGAGGCGCTTGACCACGTGGCCTTGGGTGAGGCGCAAGGTTGGCTCTCGATCGAGACCGCTGCGCGCATTGCCGGCAGCCGAAACTACGTGACACGTGGCGAGCTCGCGCGCCTCGAGCACGCAGTGCTGCGCTATGCGCTGGACATGATGATCGAGCGCGGCTTCGAGCCCGCGGTTGTCCCCGTCTTGGTGCGGCCCGAGCCCTTGTGGGGCACGGGGTACTTCCCCGGCGGCGGCGACCAGATCTACAAAACCGACGACCGGGACGACCTGTACCTCGTCGGCACGGCCGAGGTGCCGCTGACCTCCTTGCATGCGGGCGAGATCCTGAAGGCGTCGGACCTACCGATTCGGCTTGTGGCTCAGTCCACATGCTTCCGCCGTGAGGCGGGCACCTACGGCAAGGACACCCGCGGCCTGTATCGCGTACACCAGTTCCAAAAAGTCGAGCAGGTTGTGATCGATCGCGCGGACGACGCGCTCTCGCTGCAGCACCACCAGGCGATCTTGCAGAACGCGCTCGATCTGTTGCAGGCGTTCGAGCTTCCGTATCGCGTGGTCAACGTTTGCGGAGGCGACTTGGGCGCACCGCAGATCCAAAAGTTCGACGTCGAGACCTGGATGCCGTCACGCGAGGGTTATGGCGAGACGCACAGCGCGTCGCGCTTCCACCAATATCAGTCCCGGCGACTCAGCATCCGCTACCGCGATGACGAGGGCAAAGTGCACTTCTGCCACACGCTGAACAACACCGTTGCGGCCTCGTCGCGAATCTTGATTGCTCTACTAGAGAACCACCAAGAAGCCGATGGCCGCGTGCGCGTGCCCGCCGCTCTTCAGCCTCACATGGGAGGCGCTGAGTGGATCGGCCAGCCGTTCCGGAAGGCCGCCGAGGAGTCTGACGAGTCCACAGAGACCGAGGCGAGCTAGCCGCCTCCGCCTCCGCTCCCGCCGAAGATTGGGGGGCCTCCACCGTCGCCGCCGCCGCCACCACCGAACGAGCCAATATCGATTGGTGGTCCGCCACCCTGGCCGCCACCAGGTGGGAAAGTTGTGACGTTACCGGCGTCGTCAATCGTTTTGATCTCGCCGTTGTTCCCCGAGCCTGCCGCGGCCGCGCCGCCATCGGGAGTGATCGGCTCGATGACGGGGATCCGCGGCACAGGCCGGAGTTCCATGGCCAGGTGCAGGCGCTGTGGGAAGTGGATGATGCGGCGGTACAGCACGCGCCGCTTCTCGCGCCGTGCGCGCGGGCTCTGTTCGTTTAGGAGACGCGCGCCGGGTTCGAGCTCGAGCTCGATCTCAAGTCGTGTCGGCAGCCCGCGGAACTCTTCATCGGCGTTGGCGATCCCCCAAGACTCGAGTGGCTCGGCGTCGGGCCCGTCTTCGTTGAAGACCTGAATGTCTAAGCGGCGCACCCGGTCGTGCAGGAAGGTGAACTTGCCGCCCGAGTACGGCTCCTCGTCGACGCCAAAGCTCTCGCGACGCCAGATCTCAAGGAACTCGCCCTGGTAGTCAGGGTTGCTGCGGATGCAGTAACCCACCTCGCTGACGTCCGCACGCAAGTAGCGCGTCCGATCGTTGTTGGGGGTCAGCATGCGGTTGTTGCTGCTGGTGACGAAGTCGAGGCGGTCGGCATCCATGCCGCTGATCGAGTCGTCCTCGACGCGCAAAATGTCGAGCAGTTTGCGGTTCTGGACATACAGCCCACGCAGGTCGGCTTCGATCAGGTCGAGGATCGCGGGCCCCGCCAGCTGGGATTCGCGAGCGTTGTGAATCACGTCCCGCGTGCGGCGCGCACCCGAGAGGACCTCTGTGATGGCGACCAACATCAGAGACATGATCAAGAGCGAGATCATGACCTCGATGAGCGTGAAGCCTGAGCGCTTGTTCTGGATCATTGGGCTGACTCCTCGTCCTCTTCGCCAAAGACAAACTCGCGGGTCATCCAGCGCTCAAGGACGATCTCGGCCTTGCGGTCGCCGGTGGGTGGGAAGGTCACCTTGATCCGCGCAATGACCCACGGCTCGGAAGTCTCCTCGTCGTCCTCTTCAAGGCCGTCCGGATTCCATGAGTCGAAGCGACTCTCGAGCAGCTCGTCGGGTTCGTAGAAAGGCTCGTCGTCCAGAACCACTTCCCATTCGAAATCAGGGTGATCTTGGTCGGCGTAGTCGCCCTGCATGTGATCTTCGATGTCCTCGATAAACAAGCCGGACTCGAACTGCCCGAGAGTGAACAGGGCAAGCTCGCGCGCAACCTTCAGGTTCCGCGTATGGCCCGCCTGGGCCATCGAATTGTTAAGGCCCTGAACCGAAAGGACCAGGACGATCCCCACAATGAGAATCGTGATCGCCACTTCGGCGAGCGTGAAGCCTTGGTTGCGCAACTTCAATCGAAGTCCTCCTCGCTCAACTCTGGGCGCTCGTAGACACCCTTGTGGATCCTGATCAGGCCCGTCAGGGCAAGCACCTCGATCGTGTAGGTCGAGTCGGTGGCCTCGTGATAGAGCTCGATCGAGTGGGCGCTTGAGCCACCAAGCGCGCTGAATCGCACGAAGATCTGACCGTCGGTGTAGTTCTCGTCGTCGAGTGCGATCCGCGTGATCTGGACTCCGTTTTCGAGCATGACTTCATGGCTCAGCATGCGCTTGCCTTCCTCGGGGTCCTCTTCGCCCGGGACGCGCTCAAGGGCCAAGCCGCCGCCGATCTTGAAAGGGGTCTCGACCCAGTAGCGTTGTTCGTCGAGGTCATACAGCATGCGGAACTCGGCCCCGCGCGCGATGGCTTCTGAGCGTGTTGAGTTCAGGACGTCAGACAGCTCGCGCACCGCGGCGTTGAGCTGGGCCCGAGGCAGGATTCGCTGCCAGTTGAGAACCGTAACCGAGATCATGAGCCCCAAAATCAGGATCACCGCCATCAGCTCCATGAGGGTAAACCCTCGCTTGGCCGGATTGGTGGAGATGCGGTTCAAAGGGGCTGTGGAGCTACTTGCTCTTCAGGATTGAGATCTGGTCCATGTCGGCATTGTCGCCTTCGCCACCCGGCTGGCCGTCTTTGCCCAGGGTGTAGATGCGATAGTTCGAGCCGTCCGTCGCCGGGTCGAACAAGTACTCGAGGTTCCAAGGATCGCGCGGCAGCTCTTCGCGTTTGAGGTAGGCTTGGCCGTTCTCATCCTTCTCGATCAGGACTTCGAGGCTGTCGGGGTAGATCCCGGCGTGCTCCATAGCGTATTCCTCGATGGCCTGGTCGATCGCTTTGATGTCGACTTTGGCTTTTGTGAGGTAGGCCTTGCCCAGGTTCCTCATCACGTTCGGGACGACGAGCGTGGCGAGAAGGCCGATGATCACGATGACGACCATCATTTCGGCAAGGGAGAAGCCGGCTTGGGAGCCGCGGAGCTGTTGCTTGGTTTTCTTCATGGTGTTGGTTGGCTTGATGTGCCTTCTGGACTCGTGTTCGCTGCCCGCTGAGGGGCTCACTCGTTGGCCGGCTGAGAGCGGCCTGAAGAAGTCGAAGTCGAGCGGTGTGTGCAGCGGGCTGCTAGATCGAGCTGACCTGCAGGATCGGGAGAATGATGGAGTAGACGATGAAGCCGACGACCGTCGAGAGAGAGATGATCATGATCGGCTCGAGAAGGGACGTGACGCGCTCGGTCACGACCTCGAGCTCCTCGTCGTACGCATCAGCAATACGGTCGAGCATCTGCTCGATTTCGCCGGTCTGTTCGCCAACGGCGACCATGTAGCCCACGACCGAGGGGAAGACCCCCGAAGCCTTAAGCGGGCTGGCGATGTCTGTACCTTCGAGGATGCGCTTGCGGATAGTGCCCGTCGCGTCCGCGATCACGCGGTTTCCGACGACTGTCTCAGTGATCTCGAGGGAGCTCACGGCCGGCACACCGCTGGTGAGCAGCGTGGAAAGGGTCCGGGTGAAGCGGCTGACCGCGCGCTTCAGCAGCATGTCCCCAATCACCGGGACACGCAGGAGGAAGCGGTCGATGCGCAGGTGGCCCGAGTCTGTCTTGTAATAGCGCTCGATCAACCAAGAGAACAGGGCGATGCCAAGCGCGCCGGCCCACCACCAGTTCTGGAAGAGCTCGGAGACGGTGACCAAGATGCGGGTCGGGAGCGGAAGCTCTTGACCGTTGTCCTGGATCATGCCGGTGATCTTGGGCACGACGACCGTCATCAAGATGCCGATCACGACCACTCCGAGTCCCACCATAAGGAGGGGGTAAGTGAGGGCCGATGTAACCTTGCGCTGCACAGCGCGCTGGCTCTGCAAGAAGTCGGCGAGGCGCGAGAGCACCTGGTCAACGTGACCGGAGATCTCACCCGCGCGCACCATGTTGACGTACAGGTCGCCAAACATGGAGGGGTGCTTGGCAAGCGCGTCGCCAAGGGAGAGGCCGGTGGTGATGTCCTCACGGATCTCCCGGAACATGGTCTCGAGCTTGCGCGTATCGGCTTGCTCGACAAGCGCGCGCAGCGCTTCCGCAAGCGGGATGCCCGCACCCAAGAGCGTGCCCATCTGGCGGGTGATCCCCGCGACGAGCTCGAGATCGCGGCCACTTGGACCGGTGGGCTCGGAGCGTAGTTTTTGGAGATTCGCCTTGAAGCGCGTCGTCCAACTGCCCGCAAGACCGGCACTTCTGCCGCCCTTAATCCGGCGCAGCTCTGTGACCAGAACCTTCTCATGCCGCAGCTTGTCGCGGGCCGCTCGCGGCGTGTCCGCATCGATGACACCGGTGGTGGTGGCACCGCCTGCTGCAAAAGCCTTGTACTCGTAAATCGGCATGAGCTTGGCGGATCAGTCGACGTCGAGGTCGATCTGGGTCACACGGAGGATCTCTTCTGGAGTGGTCGCGCCTTCGAGGATCTTGTCGATCCCGTCCTTGCGCAGGGTTCTGACACCGCGCTTGATCGCACTGCGCTTCATCTGCGACGCGGTCGAGCCGTCCATGATTTCGGTCCGCAGAATCTCGTCCACCGGCATGAACTCGTAGATGGCCGTTCGGCCGGCATAACCGGAACCGAAGCAGTCGTCGCAGCCCTTGCCGTAGTTCAGCATTCCGCCGACGTCTTCGGGGGTCATGTTCAACTTGGCTAGCATCGCACGTTGTTCATCACCGACCGGCCGCGACTCAATGCAGTGCTTGCACACGGTCCGCACGAGGCGCTGCGCGACCACAAGGATCAATGAACTGGACACGAGGTAGGGCTCGACGCCCTGGTCAACCATCCGGGCGATCGTTGAGGCCGCGTCGTTGGTGTGGACGGTCGAGAACACAAGGTGACCTGTCAAGGACGCCCGGATGGCGACCTCGGCGGTCTCTAGGTCTCGGATCTCGCCGACCATCATGACGTCGGGATCCTGACGCAAGAATGAGCGCAGGCCGGCGGCGAAGGTCAGGCCCTTCTTCGTGTTGACCTCGACCTGACTGATGCCGGCCAGGGTGTACTCGACCGGATCCTCGATCGTCAGAACGTTCTTTTGGGTGGTGTCGATCTCGGTCAAGCCCGCGTACAAGGTGGTCGTCTTACCGGAGCCCGTAGGGCCCGTGACGAGGATGATGCCGTGGTTGTAACCGAGGTAGCTACGCAGCATGTCGCGGTTGGCCTGAGAGAGGCCGATCTCGTCGAGCGTGTACAGCTTGGAGGTCTTATCCAAGAGACGCATCACGATGCGCTCACCGTTGGTGGTGGGGACCGAGCTGATCCGCACGTCGACTTCACCTTGCCCGATACGGATCGACGCGCGACCGTCCTGGGGGAGGCGCCTCTCGGCGATGTCCATCTTGCCCATGACTTTGACGCGGCTGATGATGGCCTCGTGCGCCTTGCGCGGCACCGAGTCCATGTCATAGAGGATGCCGTCGATCCGGAAGCGCACCTGGGTGCGGTCGTCGTACGGGTGGAAGTGCACGTCAGAAGCGCGCAACTTCAAGCCTTGGAACAAGATGGTGTTGACCAGCTTGATGATCGGCGCCTTGTTCGAGACGTCGAGCACATCCTCGGAGTCGTCCAGCACGCTCGCGAGCTCGGCGATGTCGCCATCTTCGGCAACGTCGGCGAGAGCTTCGTCGACACCGTCGGCCTTGTGCCGGTACGCGCGCGCGATCAGCGAGTTGATCTCGCTGCGGGTGGCCAGAATCGGCTCGACCTCGACACCCAGCATCGCGGACAGGTCGTCCATCGGGTGCGGCTCGAGCGGCGTGCACGTGGCGACGCGCAGGGCGCCGTCGGCGGCCTCCCCAAGTGCCACGAGGCTGTAGTTGCGCGAGAAGCGCACGGGGACGTCGTCGATGAAGCCCGCTGGCACAACGGTGCCCTCGAGGCTGGCCTCGAAGTCATACCCGAGGTGCTTGGCGTAGACCTCAAGCAGGCGGTCCTCTTCGAGGTACTCGCGCTGCACGATGATCTGGTCTAGGGATTCGCCACTCGTGGCCGCAAGGCGGCGGCACTCGTCGAGGCGGTCTCGTCCGAGGCCCGCCTCGACCAGCATTTCAGAAAGTGAGGTCACTTCAGTTCTTGGGCTCGGGGGTCTCGTTCTCGGACTTGGCCGCTTCGAGCAGGGCCTTCTGGCGCATGGGATCGAGGCCCACTTCTTCCGAGTCGACCTCACCTGTCTCCGGCGCCGAGAAGCGAGGGAGCTGGAAGGCCTCGAGGCTGAAGAGCTCGTCATCGACGCTGAAGTTCTGGTCGATCATCCGCACGCGGTCGAGACCGATGCGCTGAGCGGCATCTTGCTTGGCGCGGTAAGAGAGCGCACCGAGGTCGGCGAAGTCTTCGTCGTGAAGAATGTGCGGCGTCACGAAAAAGTAGAGGCTCGTGCGGGCACCCGATTTCGTGCTGCTGCGGAAGAGCCAGCCCACGCCGGGCAGGTCGCCGAGCAGCGGGATCTTCGCTTCGGACTCGCTCTTGTTGTCGGTGATGATGCCGCCGATGACCATGGTGTCGCCATCGGGCACGTTGACCTGGGTGACGAGACTCCGCGTGGTCTTCGGCGGAGGCAGGGTCGGGTCGATAGAGGCGCCGAAGTTCGAGATCTCGAGCTCGATGCCGAGACGCAGGTAGCGCGCCGCGCTGATCGAGGGCGAGATCTTCATCGTGATGCCGGCCTCTTGGTAGCCATCGAAACCACTCTGGGTCGAGGCGCCAGTTCCCAACGTGGTCGTGTTGCCAGTGGGCTGCGCGTTGGTGGTCGAGACCGTGGCGGAGCCGTTGTTGCTCACAAGCACCGACGGGATGTTCAGGACGTTGGCGTTGTCGTTCGTCTGCGCGGCCTTAATGAGGAAGGGAAGTGCGAACTGGTCGCCGTCCAGGATGCCAGCCGTGAAGCCGGTGCCGAGGTTCGGAACCTTCGTGTCCGGGATACCGTCGACGGGATCAAGGTCCTCGATCGTCGAGAGGCCGAAGCTGGAGACGCCAAAGCCGCCGAGCTCGCCAAGGCCGGGAAGGCTCGCGAGGCCGAGCTCGACACCGAGGTCGAACACGTCCGAGCCGGTGAGTTCGATCAGAGCCGTCTCGATCAGCACTTGGTCTTGGCGGCGGTCGAGCAACTCGATCAGGTCAAGCACCTCGGCGTAGCGTGTCTTGTTCGCGGCGATAAGCAGCGAGTTGGTGATCGGATCCGGTACGACGACGACGTCGTTCTGGTTGCTGGAGTTCGTCGTCTGGCCGGCGCGGCCGCCGGTACCCGTCCCGCTGTCGGCGAGGCGGCTGGCGTCCTGCATGAAGTCGTCGAGTACCTTGGAGATGTCCTCGGCGGCCACGTTCTGCAGCGCATAGATGTGGTAGTTGCGTTCGGGTTCGATCACGTCGACGTCGAGGCGCGCGATCATCTCTTTGATCATCGGCATCTCTTCGGGCATCGCCATGATGAGGAGCGAGTTGGTGCGGTCCTGGACGAGCACCTTGGTTTCCGGGGGACGCGCTGTGGTCTGGGGTTGGCCGGGATTGCGTGTGTCTTGACCCGCCTGTTGGATCGCGTTGCGCTGGGCTTCGAGCAGCTGGTCGAGAAGCTCGGAGATGTCGTCCGCAGAGGCGAACTCCATCGGCACGATGTCAAAGATCGGCGCAACGACGTCTTCCTTTGCATCGGCTTCGTCGATCACCTCGAGGAGCCTGACGACCGAGGCGATCTTGCTGCCAAAGCCCGTCAGGATCAGCGAGTTGGACTGACCCGCGTTCATGATCGCTTCCGTCGCGGGGTCCTGCAGCAGGGGGCGCAGGTTTGTCGACAGCTGACGCACGTCAGTGTTCTTCAGCGAGACCACCGTCGTTATGAGCGTAGCGGGCTGGTCGGCGTAATCGATCACGTCTTCGGGCGCGACCCAACGCGCCTTCGTCTTGATCGTGGTGCCGCGTGTGCTCGTGCTCTCGAGGCTTTGGATCTGCACGACCGACAGGTGCGGCGGGCCGATCTCGACACACGCGAAGTTCTCGATGATCAACATGATCTGGAACCACGAGTAGAAGTCTTCACGCGGGACGCGCTTGGTGCCGAGGAGGCGCACCGTACGGCCCTGAAGCTGGCTCTCGGTGTCCTGGCTGTACGTGAAGTTGAGGCCGGTTGCCTCTTGGCAGAGCTTCACGAACTGCGCAAGGTTGAGGGCGCTCTCGGGCGCCTCCGAGATATTGATGACGTAGGACTCACCCTCGATCTGGATCGGGGGCACTTCCTGCCCGTCGGCGGTCCGGTCCTGATACGCCAGCGAGGCTGGCGTTAGGAGCAGAGCGAGAGGCAAGAGCAAGAGCAGGCGCTTGAGCATTGGCAGGGAGGTTGGGCGCGCGGTCGGCCGCGGTTCTTCGTCAATCCGGAAGTGAAGTCTCATCGCGCTGCAGGGATGCAGCAAAAATGAGGAGCGCATTGTGGAGGTCCGAAGAGGCCGAGTCAAAGGCCAGAGCGGCACATCGCGTGGGTCTGGAGACGAACCTTTGGAGGGCTTCTTCCCGACTTTCGGTCTTGGAGGCCCGGAAATGGTCCGAAGTGCGCATGATTTGGGCGACCTTCATCGACGCCCGGGCCCCTAGGCTTGAGGGTTGGAACCGATGGCGCTATCGTCCACGCCCTCAAGCTATGCAACTTCAAGAACTCTTTTCCCCCGCCAATCTCGTCGTCGGCCTCGAAGCCAGCGACAAGTGGGAGGCGATCCGTACGCTCCTCGGCCACCTTGTGCAACTAGGCAGTGTGCCCCCTGAACGTGAGGAGGAGCTTCTCGAAGCGCTTTTCGAGCGCGAGCGATCCATGTCGACCGGGATGGAGCGCGGTCTTGCGATTCCGCATGCCGCCGTGGACGGCATCCCCGACTTGCAGGCGGCTCTGGGGGTCATCAAGAACCCTGACGGGCTCGAGTTTTCGAGCATCGACGGCGAGCCCACGCGGCTTGTGATCTTGCTGCTGATCCCGCGCGAGAAAAAGTTGCTTCACATCCGGACGCTTGCGGACATCGCGCGCGGGCTCGGGAAAGCGGGCGTGCTCGAGCGGCTGATGGATGCGAGCGACGCGGACTCGGGCTGGAAGGCCCTCGAGACAGCGCAGTGAAGTCGATTGCGGCCAGCATCGCCGCAATCCTCTCAGGCCTCCTGAGCGGGGCGCTCTTCTGGTCGCTTCTTCGCGCGAGCCACGTGGCTCTTCCGCCGAGCGCCACGCAGCAGCTCGCAGCGCTATGGCTGCCGGGCGCGGGCCTTGGAATCCTGTGTGGCCGCTGGGCCGCTGCGCGTCTTCCGCGAACGGTGGCTCTCGCGACGCTGGCCTTGGGTGTCTTGATCACGCTACCGGCTGCGCCCCTGGTGGCCCCGCAACTCGGAAGCTGGTCGTCCCCGGTTCTTGATCAAGTCATCCACCAGTTCTGGGGAGCCGAGTCGCCCGTTCTCTGGCGCGCGCTTCTTCTTGCGGCTGGCTTCTTGGGAACCATCGGACTTGCACGGCGTTTCGGTCTTGCCGCGCTTGGATTTTGCGCGGGCCTGATGGCATGCCGGGCCGAAGAGCCGAGCGCTCTTCTTGTGCTTGCTTTGGCAGGCACCCTTGCCGGAGTTTGGGGTGGCGCACGCCTCCTCTTCGAGCGGAGGTGGAGCGCTCGGGCTGCGTTGTTGCCCCCCGACCTTGAGGAGCACGACTTTGGCTGGGCGGTTGACGAGCCCTCTATCTTGAGGCCGCGGCTTGCCGGTGTCATGCTTCTCACGATGCTCTTGGTCCCGCTTCTTTTGGGCATCGTCGCGAGCGATCTCGACGGGCTTGTCACAGGTGGGGCGGGCGGGACGGCGATCGTTGCCGGAGCTGCACTGGCGCTCGCACTTGGTGGCCTCTTGGGACGCGGATTGCTGCTTCTGTCGCGGCGCCTGCCACGGGCCGAGCTCGCGCCGCTCTTCGCCGTCTTTGGTCTTGGCTTGTTGCTGAATGTCGGCACGCTGGGGCAGAGTCAATGGAGCGCGCTTGGTGAGACGCTCGGCACATGGCTAGCCGGACATTCGCCGCGGCTATCGGTTGCCTTGGGCGACCTTTGGCACGGCCTTCCCGCCGCAGGACCGTCGGCACTTGCTGCCGGTGCTGCCCTTGTTGTTCTGCCGCGGCTTGCCTTTGCGCACACGGCGGAAGGGCGGCGTCGAGGGCAGGTGTTGCTCGCGATGACGCTGTTGCCGCTGGGTTTGTTGGCGCATCCGGTGGTGCGGTGGCTTGCCTTTGTGAACCCGGGGCCGGGGCTGCTGTTGGCTGGGCTTGTGGGGTTGGCGGCAACGACTCTGTTCCTTGTCGTCGATCTGCGCGGGCAGTCGGTCGCGGTTGTGCGGAGCCGCATGGGAGCTGCCTCGCCGGCCATCGCGCGCCTGGGCGTGGGCGTGCTTCTTGGCGCGCTTGTGCTGAGTCTTGCCGGCTCGGGCTCGCAGGGCAAGGGGCTACTCTTGGCGCGCATGAGCTGGGTGACGCTTGACGACGTGGGCGCGGATTTCGAGTTTGGTTTGGGCGGGCCCGAGGCGGGGCAGCTTGTGCCTTGGCTCGAGCGCACGGACTGGGTGCGCGGTGTCACACGGCGAGTCGAAGGGACGGTCGAGCTCGTCGACAGCAAGCGGCGCGGGGAGGTGCAGGCTGCGGCACGTCGCCTGGCTTCGCTGTTGGGGTTTGTGGCCGAGCCGTTCGAGGTTGCGGCGCGCACGGATGTGGTTAAGGATGCCCCTTGGATCTTGGACCTAGGCGCTGGCGGCGCAGATCAAAAGCGTGCGGTCTCTTACGGGTCTTTGCAGGCGCTGATGGGCGCGGCCGGTGAACAGGCCTTGGTTGTGAGCTGGCTGCCACTCGACCTCCCCGAGTCGCGTTTTGAAGAAGCGCTCGAGGCCTTCGCCTCCACCGTTCCGCACGCGAGTGCTTGGATGTTGGATGGCATCGTTTTGCTTGCGGGAAGCCGGACCGGGCTTTACTTGGACCTGGCCAGTGGGACTCGTGCGCGGAGGACGGTCGCTGGTTTTGTGGGCGAGCTCGATGCGCCCCCTCGCACGCCCGGCGCAGATTGGCAGCTGCTCACTCAGTTCCCCGGGCGACAGACTCTGGCGCGGGGCGATTTGCGGCACCGGGCGCGCAACCTTGAGAGGTTTGCGGCGAGTCGCACTGCGTTACCTGCCTCGTGGGGAGCTCTGCTGGGCGACTTCCCGGAGGTCGCTGTGGGCCGTGCGCTGATCGAGATGCGCTTGGCCGCTGCATGGGTTGCATATGACCAAGTTGCGGCTCCGGGCAGCTTGGCATTGGAGTCGTGGCAAAAGCGCTTGGATGGCGCCCGCTTGGATGCGGCGCTTCTTGCGCCCGACGACGCGGAGCTTGTTGCGTTTGATGCTCAGCTGCGGGCCGAGGCAGATCTACAAGCCGCGCGTGAAGCGCTCTTGCAAGACGATCCGCGGCATGCCGTCGCGCTCTTGCTGTCGGCGCGCGAAGTGCTCGGAGAGCGCGGCGATGTTGAGGTGCTGTTGACGGCCGCGTTTGAGTTCGCGGGTAACCTCGGCGCCGCGAAGATGACGTGGCGCGGTCTTGGCGAGCGCGGGCCCGCGCTCATGGCACGGGACGGTGAGTGGTTGGGCAAGCTTGGGTTTGTGCCGCCGGTCGACTAGCCCGCGCTCTCGGCAAGAGCTCAGTTGCCGAGGGTCAATCGCAGCCCGTTGCTTGTCGCGACGGGCAGAATGAGCGAGGGCAGGAAGAGCGCTTGGAGGTTGACCGCGGCCCCGAGTAGCGAGGGTTGGTTCGGGATCGCGTAGGTGACGGACCAGCTTGGGAGCAGCGAAGTGGAGAGGTTGGAGAACGACAACGGGTCGACCCAGAGGAGTTGGCCCGCCTCGACCAGAGCGCTAGTGGGCGCATGCGGACTCGGGCTCATCAGCAGGATGCCAATCGACCCGATCGGGCCGTTCGAGATGGTCGCGGTGGCGCTCTGTCCGAGGATGGGTGGCGTCGCGGTGAGCTGCGCGCCGCCGCTCCCGAAGCCGTAGTCTGAGGTCAGCTCGAGGGCGTGGGCCCCGGGGAAGCTGTAGCGGTAGAACTCGTCTTCGAGGGTGCTGTCGTGGGCCCGGAAAAAGAGGTCGCCGTTCGCGAGCGTCAGCAGCTTCGGGTCGCTGCCGCTTGGTCCAGGGACAAGATCCGCGACCAGCTGCGTGAGGCCCGTCGTGAGGTCCAGGGAGTGCACTTCCGAGCCCGAAGCGATCTCGTCGGCGACGAAGTAGACCATGTGCCCACATGCGACGAAGTCGTGGGGTGCGCTGCCCATGGGGCTCGTGGGGATGTCGTAGAGCAGCTGAAACGACGTGCCGTCGAAGGCCCAGACGTCGAGGTCCGTGGAGGACGAACCACCGCTCAGGACGAGGAGACCGTTTGCCACCGTGCTCGTGTAGGAGAGGTGGCCTCCATAAACTTGCAGGCCGGGAACGGGCAGCGTCCCTTGCGGCGTGCCATCGGTTCGGTAGAGAGTGGACGGGGAGTTGTTGCTGAAGAAATAGAGTTCTCCGGCAAATGGGACAAGGCTTCCGATGCTCGAGCCCTGCGCTCCCGGAGTGAGATCCCCAAGCATGACGGTGCCGGCGGTTGTGCCGTCGCTCGCCCAGAGCTCGCGGCCGTTGACCCCATCGCTCGCCATGAAGAGCGCGCGGCCGTCATGAATGGCGAGGAAGCTGATCGCAGTGTTCCAGCTCGGATCGAAGCTCATGATGAGCTGCGTGCCGGCTACCGTTCCGTCCGAGCTAAAGAGCGCGCGCTTGTGGGTAAGATCGCTGGCGGAGAAAAGCAAGCGATCGTTCAACGTCACTCCAGGTAAAGGATTACCGGAAGGGGTGGCGCCGAGAGCCAGGTCCCTGACGAGATGGGTGCCGCCGGTCGTCCCGTCCGTGAGCCACAGCTCGTTGCCGTACTGCGGGGTGTCAGCCGCGAGGAAGAGCCCGGCCGATGTCGAGCCCAGCACGCGGGCGGCAAGCATTTTATTGGGCAGGGTCAAGAGCTCGACCGTGCCGGCCGACGTGCCATCGGTTCGATACGGCAACTCCGAGATTGCTGAAGTGGAATCCAGCATCACTTGGAACGTGACGAGCTCCTCGCCGTTCAGCCAGTCCGTGCGTAGGTTGTCCCCCACGGCGCTCGAGCCTGGAGGTGTGAACTCGGTGAGGCCATGGACGCCCGAGAGGCAGGAGAGTTGCTGTGTGGGGAGACCGTAGTTGGTCGAAACATAGAGGTCTTCTCCGCTGGTCACCAAGGTTCCGTTGGCTGACGTACCGATGGGGATTTGACCGGGACTGAGGTCCTTGACGAGCCCACTTCCCGCTGGGGTGCCGTCGGTCTTGTGGAGCTCGACTCCGGTCGCCGGCGTGGCACCGGCATAGAGGGCCAAGGACGGCGAGAGCACTGTGATGCTGCCGGGGAGCTCAAATGCGCCGCTTCCCGCAAGGTGCTCCATTTGGGTGACCAGCACGGTCCCGCTTGCGGTTCCGTCGGTGGACCAGAGCGCGTCGTCGCCGGAGGGCAACGTGGCACTCAGGAGCATGCGATTCCCGAAGATCGCGGAGCCAGTCGGCGATGAGGAGAACGCGTCTTGGGCGACTCCATCGATGTACTTTTTCCCGGGCGCTAGATCCTTCAACAGGGTGACCGCCGTGCCGTCGTATTGATACAGCTCGCGACCGTGATTGGCCACAGACTTGGTGGCCGCGAAAAGCAGCTTGCCACCCACGGCCCCTTGGAATCGGATGTCCGCGTCCGCCGCGCCGGGCACCAATTCCTTAACAAGCGTTGTTCCCAGCTGGGTGCCGTCCGTGACCCACAGCTCACCCCCAAGGGCCGGCGTGTAGGCAACGATGTAGAGCAAGCCTCCGTAGAGCCCCTGGGGAACCGTAAGAGGCCAACTCGGGCCGGAGCCCGCATGGATGTCTTTGACGAGCCGGGTTCCCGCGGGGGTCCCGTCCGTCGCCCAGAGCTCGGAGCCATGGACTCCATCGTCAGCAGAGAAGATGAGCTCGTTGGTGAGCCGAACGAAGCCGCCAGTCCAACTTGAGCCGGGACCTGCGTTGATGTCCATCAGGAGCGTGGTGCCCGCAGGCGTACCGTCGCTGATCCAAAGCTCTTCGCCGATGCCGCTGCCGTCGTCGGCGACGAAGAGGACCTTCCCTGGGGTGGGTAGCTGGGTGATGTAGCGCGGGGTGCTGCTTGCGGAGCCTGGAGCGATGTCGATGACCGAGGTTCCAGCGAGGGTGCCGTCACTCGTGAAGAGCTCGTTCCCGAGGTTCGAATCGGTGTCGGCGTAGAAGAGGCGATTGCCGTCGGTCGTGACGAAGAGCGGCGCGACGCCGTAAGTCGCCGAGTCGAAGTTGGCAACGAGCTGCGTGCCGGCGGCTGTCCCATCCGTGCCCCAGAGCCCGCGCGATTGGCCGAGGGAAGTGCCCCCAAAGTAGAGCTTGCCGCCCATGACGGCAGGCAGCGTGCTTGTGTCAGGGACGACGATGGAGGAGAGCTGCAGAGTGCCGGTCGGGGTGCCGTCGCTCTTCCATAAGTATGCGAGCTGCGTGATGGGGTCGACGGCCGAGAAGAACGCCTCGTTGCCGAGCACCCCGAAGTGCTTGGGGAAGATTGGGGTGTTGATGAAGCCGAAGCCGGTCGGGAATGAATGCGTGGGGATCACGCCTGTCTCAATCTCGATCTTGGTCAGGGTCGACTGGCCGTTTGCGAGGGCGGAAGACGTGGCGAGGACCAAAAGGGCGAGCAGGCGCTTCATGCGGTGAAGGGGGTTCGAATGGGGGTGGGACTTCTAGACTACCCGTGACCCGAATATCGTGCGGGCCTTGCCACGGGATTCCTCGCGCCCCCCGGCCGCACTAGATCCAATCTGCGACGCGTGCGGCGATGCCCGCTTCGATGTCGCGCGCTGCGTGCTCGTAGTCGGCGAGGTTGCCGCCGAACGGGTCCGAGATGTTGCGCCCATCGGGATCGAGCAGGTGTACCTCGGGCATGACGGCAGACGCGTCCACCGCAAGGTCTTCGAGCGCGGCGTCGAGGCCATCCTTGTGCGCGCGGGTCATCGTGTAGATGCGGTCGAGCTGCTGGATGGCTTCGGCGGTTGCGGGACTCGACTCGTGTTGCGTGATATCGAGGCCGACCTGTCGCATCGCGGTCACCGCATGCGGGGATGGCAGCGAGCCGGCGTAGGCCGCGAGGCCCATCGAGCTGAAGTGGAATCCGAAGTCGGCGGCGGGGGCGCCGAGCAGCAAGCTGAGCGCGCGGCGGCCGAGGGCCTCGGCCATAGGGCTGCGGCAGGTGTTGCCCGTGCACGCGAAGGCAATCGAGAGGCCAGCGCTTCTCTTTAAGTCGGTGAGGGAGAGGAGGCCCTCGCGGGTGAGCTCGAAGTGTCCTTCATCCAGAACGAGGACGCTGGAGGCACGCGAGGCTTGGGCGCTGGCGGTTGGCCCGGCGTCGACGATCAGGGCGAGGTCGGCGGCCGCGTCGCCAAGCGCTGCAAGCGCGCGTTCGACGTCGGTGGCGGGCGGCTCGCCGTGCAGGTTGGCGCTGGAGAGGACAACCGGGAAGTCGAGCTGGGCGAGGAGGTTGCTGGTGAACGGGTGGCTGGGCGCGCGCAGGCCGATCCTGCCGTCCTTGGCAAGGCCGGCAAACTGCGGGTCGCGTGCGGGCAGAACCAGCGTGAGCGGACCTGGCCAGAAGTCGCGCACGAGGCGCCGCGCAAGCCCGGGGAAGGCGAGGTTTTGGGGCAGCGATTCGGCCGGGTCGGCGCCCTGGCGGATACCGATGTGGAGGCTGAGCGGAGCGGAGTCGGGGCGCTTCTTGAGTGCGCCGAGTCGGGCGAGAGCCGCGCTTGAGTCCGCGCGGGCGGCGATGCCGTAGACGGTCTCGGTGGGGAGCAGCGCGAGCTGGCCGCTGCCTAGGAGCTGGGACAGGCGCGCTACTTCCTCGGCGCTTGGTTCCCGGCCGGGGGAGGGGATGGTTAGGGTCGTGAAAGGCATGGTTTGCGTGGTAGCCTATCAGGCCGGTTGACCACCATGGAAGTGAAGAACGAGACGGAAGGAGAAGGCACGCTGCCTGGCGACGACGCGCAGATGCTCGCGCGCCTTGCGGGCGGCCTTGCGCACGAGATCAAGAACCCGCTCTCGACGATGGCGATCAACCTCGCCTTGTTGCAAGAAGAGTGGGAGCGCGCGGGTGTCGACGATCAGCCGCATGTGCGGCGCAGCCTGAAGCGCGTGCGCACGTTGCAGTCTGAGGTCAGCCGACTGGAGAACATCCTGGAGGAGTTCTTGGCGTTCGCCCGTGGCGGGCGTGTGAACCGCGCGCCCGAGGACATCTCGCGCATCGTGCGCGAGATCTTGGACTTCGTCGAGCCAGAGAACCAGCGCTCGGACATCCGTCAGCACGCGGACCTCTTGACCGGCATGCCGCTTGTGTTGGTGGACGAGACGCAGATCAAACAGGCGATTCTGAACCTCTTGGTCAACGCACGTCAGGCGATGCCCGAAGGCGGCGAGCTACTGGTGCGCACCGACCGTCTTGGCAACGACGTGCGGCTCACTGTGACCGACACGGGAGTCGGGATGACTCCGGCCGAACTCGAGCGCTGCTTCGAGGTCTTTTGGTCGAATAAAAAGGGCGGCACGGGGCTCGGTTTGGCCTCGGCGCGCCGCATCGTGGAAGAACATGGTGGCAGCTTGCAAGTCGTGAGCGAAGTCGGGCGCGGGACCTCGTTCGCGCTGATGCTCCCCTTGGCGGTTGAGATTTTGCCACGCACACCCGACGACGAAGAGGACAAGGACAGTGAGTAATCCAGCGCAAGAGTCCAAAGGCGAATGGCTCGCTCTGATGGAGGCGGGGCCCTTGCGGGTCTTGGTAGTCGACGACGATGAAGCGCACGCCGAAGCGATGGCTGACGCGCTCGAGATCGACGGCTGCGTCACGCGTGTCGCGGGTTCCGGGCGCCTAGGCGTCGCGGCGATGGAGGAGGAGGCGTTTGACGCGATCCTGACGGACCTTGTCATGCACGACTTGTCCGGCCTCGAGGTCTTGAAAGAAGCGCGGCGCTTGCAGCCGGATGCGGGCGTCTTGATGGTGACGGGACACGCCTCGGTCGAGACAGCCGTGGACGCGATGCGCTTTGGCGCGGGCGACTACCTGACCAAACCTGTACGGCTGCCCGAGTTGCGCACACGTCTCGCCCGCGTTGTTGAAGCGATTCGGTTGAAGCGCACGAACATCGAGTTGCGGGCGCAGCTCGATAAGCGCTTTGGCTTCGAGGGCATCATCGGCCATTCACCGTCCTTGCAGCGTGTGTTCGACATTCTGCGCCAGGTCGCGGCAACGCACGCGACGGTGCTTGTCCTTGGCGCGAGCGGCACGGGCAAAGAGCTCGTAGCTTCGGCGCTGCACAATAACTCCCCGCGCAAGGAAGGACACTTCGTGGCGCTCAACTGCGCGGCGATGAGTGAGGGGCTGATCGAGTCCGAGCTGTTCGGTCACGTGAAGGGCGCCTTCACCGGAGCGCTGACGGCGAAGGACGGGCTGATTACGCACGCCGATGGTGGCACGCTGTTCCTGGATGAGATCGGGGACATGCCGCTCAGCTTGCAGGCAAAACTTCTGCGTGTGATCGAGACGCGCGAGGTCACGCCGGTGGGGGGCACGGGCTCGAAGAAGGTCAACATACGGCTCGTTGCGGCGACCAATCGCGATCTCGTGGCGATGGTGAAAGAGGGGACGTTTCGCGAGGACCTTCTGTTCCGATTGAAGGTTGTCACGATCGAGCTGCCGCCACTTCGCGAGCGGCCGGGTGACGTGCCACTTCTTGTGGATCACTTCATCGGGGAGCTGTCGGTCGAGCACAACCGCGCGATCAGTGGCATCGATGCTGAGGCGCGCACGGCCCTGATGCGCTACTCGTGGCCGGGCAACGTGCGTGAGCTGCGCAACACGATCGAGAACATGGTGCTCTTGGCGCGCGGCTCGATTTTGACGGCCGAGGATGTTCCCGAGGCCATCCGCGGCTCGTCGGGCCCGGGTGTGCGGGGGAGCTTCGAGCTGGCCGGGCGTTCGCTCGAAGAGGTCGAGCGTGAGCTGATCCACACAAACCTGGACTTGGTCGGTGGCAATCGGCAAAAGGCAGCCAAGATGCTGGGCATCGGCGAGCGGACTCTGTATCGCAAAATCAAGGAATACGGGCTCTAGGCCCTTGCCGCTGTCAATCTGGCAGCACGGCTTCGAGGGCCCCGGCCACCCTGTCGTATTGGCAGCCTCGCTCTTGACGGGCGCTTCCTAAATCGTTGTCTAGGGCCAAGATACAGACTTGGCACGGTGTTTGATTTGTCTAGGCAGTCCCGCCAGAGAAGGTGGCGCCGGACCTAACGAACAACCGCACAGCGAACGACAGAAACCCTCAGCAAGGAGAACCCCTTGAGCAAGCAGAAAATCATCGGCATCGACCTCGGCACCACGAACTCCGTGGTCGCCGTCATGGAAGGCGGAGAAGCCCAGGTCATCGCCAACCTTGAAGGCGCCCGCACGACGCCCTCTGTGATCGCCTTCGCCGGCGACGGCAACCGCCTCGTCGGTGCCCCCGCGCGCCGCCAGGCCGTCACGAACCCGCACAACACGATCTTCTCGATCAAGCGCTTCATGGGCCGCCGGCACAACGAGGTCGCGTCCGAAGAGAAGCTGGTCCCGTACAAGCTTGTGGGTGGCCCCGACGAGCTTGTGAAGGTCGACATCGACGGCAAGCAGTTCACGCCGCCGGAGCTGTCCGCCATCGTTCTTGGATCGCTGAAGGAAGCTGCGGAAGCGTTTCTGGGCGAGAAGGTCGAGAAGGCCGTCATCACGGTCCCGGCCTACTTCAACGACAGCCAGCGCCAGGCGACCAAAGATGCCGGCACGATCGCCGGCCTCGAGGTCGTGCGCATCATCAACGAGCCCACGGCGGCGACACTCGCCTATGGCCTCGACAAGTCTGAGAGCGGGCGCATCGCGGTCTACGACCTGGGTGGCGGCACGTTCGACGTCTCGATCCTTGAGATCGGTGACGGTGTCTTCGAGGTGCTCGCCACGAACGGCGACACGCACCTTGGTGGCGACGACTTCGACGAGGCTCTGATCAGCTTTGTGGCCGACGAGTTCAAGAAGACCACGGGCGTGGATATTCGTGGCGACGCGATGGCTCTGCAGCGCCTCAAGGAGGCCTGCGAAAAGGCGAAGTGCGAGCTCTCCAGCGCGACCTCGACCGACATCAACCTGCCGTTCATCACGGCCGACGCTGCGGGACCGAAGCACTTGACGCAGACCCTGAGCCGCTCTAAGTTCGAGCAGCTTGTGATGGGCCTCGTCGAGCGCACTAAGGGACCGTGCGAAATGGCCCTGAAAGACGCCGGTCTGGCGCCCTCCGAGATCGATGACGTGATCCTCGTTGGCGGCTCGACCCGGATCCCTTCGGTTCAAGCGATCGTTGGCAAGATCTTCCAACGCGAGCCGAACCGCGGTGTCAACCCGGACGAGGTCGTCGCCGTCGGCGCCGCGATCCAGGCCGGCGTGTTGGCCGGTGAGGTTGACGACGTTGTGCTGCTTGACGTGACGCCGCTGTCGCTCGGGATCGAGACTCTCGGAAGCGTGATGACGAAGCTGATCGAGCGCAACACCACGATCCCGACCAGCAAGTCGCAGGTCTTCTCAACCGCCGCGGATAACCAGCCCTCGGTCGAGATCCACGTGCTGCAAGGCGAGCGCGAGTTTGCGAAAGACAACCGCACGTTGGGCAAGTTCCACTTGGATGGCATCCCCTCCGCACAGCGTGGTATGCCGCAGATCGAGGTTAGCTTCGACATCGACGCCAACGGTATCTTGAACGTCAAGGCGACCGACAAGGGCACCGGCAAGGAGCACCAGATCCGCATCGAGGCCAACTCGGGCCTGTCCGAAGGCGACATCGAGAAGATGCGCCAAGACGCCGAAGCCAACGCGTCGAAGGACAAGGAGCGGCGCGAGCTTGTCGACCTGAAGAACCAGGCTGACCAGATGTGCTTCGAAGCCGAGAAGCAGCTTGGCGAGCACGGCGACAAGCTCGAGCCGGCCGACAAGGCCGCGATCGAAGCCGCCATCGAGACGCTGAAGTTGAAGAAAGAAGGCGACGACAAGGCGGGCTTGCAGGCCGCGATCGAAGACTTCTCGCAGAAGGCGCAGAAGCTTGGCGAGGCTGTCTACAAGGCCGAGCAGGCCGAGGCTGGCCCGTCACCCGAGGGCGGCCCCGCACCTGAAGGCGCCAGCGGCAGCGAAGCTGAAGAGCCGATCGACGCCGACTTCGAGGTGAAGTCCTAGGAAGCTCCATAGCTCCCAACGAAGCGGCCCCCGTTTCCACCTTGGTGGTGCGGGGGCCGCTTCGTATCGTTCCTGTACGAGCGGGCTAGGTTCGTATCGCGCACGGAACCGGATTCGGTCCTGGGGGTTTCAGGCGCGAGCGCGGTCTGTCACCGTGTTTGTTCCCCAACACTTAAAGAGGAGACCCCCCATGCAGATCACGACCCTACTCGCCGCCGGCGCACTCGCCCTCACGATTCCTGGCGACGGCGCTCCGCTCGAGCTCGCCATTCCCTACAAGGCCGGACTGGGCCTTCAGATGTCGGTCGAGTCGGAGTACACGAGCGAGACGACCGCGTTCACGATGACGCGTGATGGCGAAGAGACGGACATGACCGATCGGATGGGCGGCCCGAGTGTGACCACCCGGACGATCGTGATTGCGGATCGTTATTCGGAAGTCGAAGACGGCAAGCCAATGGCGGCCATGCGGTTTTTCGAGACTCTTGGCGAGGCGTCAGAACGCAGCATGCGCGGCGAGATGGTTGAGTCGGAGAGGAGCACGCCACTTGAGGGTGTGACGCTGGCACTCACGATCGAGGACGGCGACGTCACGGCCGAGGTTGAGGATGGCGACTCGCCTGACGACGACAGCTTGCTGGAGGGCCTGACGATGACACTGGGCCTTGAGGGGCTCTTGCCCCTCGATGAGGTCGAGGCGGGCGCTAGCTGGTCAGTCGAGGGCGCAGGCCTAATGGCTGCGCTTGGCTACGACGTCGAGGCGCAGCTTTTTCCCGCACCCGTGCGCGAAGAAGGTGAAGGCGGCCCGCGCGGGCGCGGCGGCCCACGCGGTGGAGCTGGCGGCGGCCCAGGTGAGATGATGCGTGGTGCCGACTGGGATCTTGAAGCGACCCTTGGCGACGAGCCCAAGGAGGTCGACGGCGTGAGCTGCCTTGTGATCGAGCTGAAGGGCGACGGCACCTACGAGCTGCCCGAGCGCACATTCGGCGGCGGCGGCGGACCCGGCGGTCGCGCTCTTGTCCTGGAACCGACTCCGCTGCTCGGAGGGACCGCGAACATCGAGGTCGAGGGCACGCTCTTGCTCAACAGCGAGACGCACATGCCGATCTCCCTTTCGTTGGAGGTTGGGGCTCACATCGAGCAGCTGACCGAGCGCTCGAGTGAGCGTGGCGACATGAGCATGCAGAGCACGGTTGAGGGCACCTTGTTGTACGAGGCGTCGTTTGAGGTCCTGGCTGCGAAAGATACTGACGAGTAGGCGGGGGGAACCGAGGTTTTGCCATACGTAGCGAAGTGCGGCTAGAATCGGGTCACCATGCAGCCTCTCTACCTCGTGTTCGTCGCCAGCCTCCTCTTGGGGGGCGGCGACAAGCCTGAGCCCGTCGAGCTGAGCATCCCGCGTCAAGCGGGTCTCGGCTTGCGGGTTCAGGCTCATTTTGTGTACACCGATTCGGTCACTGGGCGCGTCGTTAGGGATGACAAGGGAGCGCGAAGGCACGCTCCTAGCACCGGTGATGTCGGGAAGCTCGAGCGCCTGATTGACATGACCGACCACTATGTTGATGTTGAGGGTGGGCGGGTTCGCAAGCTGACGCGGCACTTCGATCAACTGCAGGTTGTGCTAGGTGGTGACGGCCTGTCGACAGAGTCGGTCGAGGTCGAACCTGGCCCACTTGAGGGGCAGACGCTAGAGCTTCGGCTCGGGGAATCCGGGCAGACAGAAGTCGACGCGGATTCAAGCGAGGTCAAGCAGCTTGGTGCGCTGGACTTTGGTTTGGATCTAGGTTTTGAAGGACTGCTGCCGGAAACTGCCGTGGCGCCTGGAGACTCTTGGGAGCTTGACGGAAAAGCGCTGGCTTCGGCCCTACAACTGCGTGCTGGCGCGGCCCTGTATCCGCCGCAACTGAAGGCCGCGGCGGACGAGAACGGGAAGGCGGTGGGGCGCGGGATCGGTCGAAACTTGAAGCTTGCCAAGTGGGAGCTCGAGGGCACCTTGGCCGATGAATCCGAGCTGCTTGACGAGCGCGAGTGTTTGCGGATTGACCTCGCTGGCACGGGGCTTTTTGACCTTCCGGCCCTCGATTCCCCGAAGCGCAGCCGTCGCGTTCGGTGGGTGCATGCAGGTTTCGAACTTGTGGGGACCGCCTGGCTCGATGCCAAGTCGCACCAACCTGTACGGCTCGACGTCCACGTCGAGGTTGAAGGCAAGAATGCACAGGTGGGGACGACCATGCCCGAGGGGCCCTTTTCAATCACAACGTCGTTCGCTGGAGAGCTTGGTTTCACTGCGACCTACTCGCAAGTTCCTGCCGTGGAGTCGGACCCGAAGCTGTAGGTTGCCGCTCGCGCACGCGCTAGGAGTCGGCATCCCTACGCCTTTGTCTTGGCGTCCCCGGCGGGTGTCGGGTATCGTCCGCTGCTTCTTCTCCCCATGATTTCCGTAGAGCACATCACCCGCCGTTACGGCTCCTTCGAGGCGGTCTCCGACCTAAGCTTCGAGGTCGAGCGTGGCGAGGTCGTCGGCTTCCTGGGCCTAAATGGCGCGGGCAAGACGACCACCATGCGCATGTTGACCGGTTACTTGCCGCCGACGTCGGGCAGCATTCAGATCGCCGGCTTTGACGTCTTGAAGCAATCGCTTGAGGTGCGCCGGCGGCTTGGGTATCTAGCTGAGGGCGTGCCTCTATATAAGGAGCATCGCGTGATCGAGATGCTGACCTTCCAAGGCCGGCTGTTTGGCATGGGGCGCAAGCAGATTCAAAATCGGGCGCACGAGGTCCTCGAGCGCGTGGGACTTGACGGTCGCGCGCGCAGCCTGATCGGCAGCCTGTCCAAGGGCATGCGGCAGCGCGTTGGCATTGCGGTGGCGCTTCTGCCGGCTCCCGAGGTCTTGATCTTGGACGAGCCAACAAGCGGCCTCGATCCGGTGCAGCGCATGGGCGTGCGCGAGCTGATCATCGAGCTCGCGGCCGAGCGCACGGTGATGATCTCGAGTCACATCCTGCCCGAGATCGAGGCCGTCTGCGGGCGCCTGATCATCCTGCACAAGGGCCGGAAAGTGGCCGACGGAACGAAGGAAGGGCTCCTCTTGGCCGACGGCGGCTCGCAGCTGCTCGTGCGTCTCGACGCGCGCAAGATGGACTTGGACACCGTTCGAAAGCTCTTGGTGCGACGCGTTCCGCGTGCTGAGACCTCGGTGGAAAAGCACGGTGGAGAGCTTGTCGCGACGATCAAGAGCACCGAGGATCCTTCCGAGCTGGTGGGCATGTTGGCCGCCGAGCGCGGCTGGATTTTGCACCAGCTTGCGTGGCGCGAGGCGAGCCTAGAAGCTCTGTTTGGCCGGCTCGCGACCGGTGTGGCCGAGGGCGAAAAGGTGACCGCATGAGAGGCGTCAGTGTCATCTTCCGGCGCGAACTCGCGGGCCTATTCTTGACGCCACTCGCGTGGGTCTTGCTCCTGTTCGCCGTTGGACTGAACGGGTTCCTTCTGATTGCGCTCTTGCGTTCGAGCGGCGGGGACGTGGACGGCAGTCTGAACTTCCTGTTGGGCCAAGGCGGCACGTACTGGATGTTGATGGTGGTCATGCCGCCGCTGTTGACGATGCGTTCGATCAGTGAAGAGGCCAAGAGCGGGCAGCTCGAGTTCTTGTGCACGGCACCCGTGACCGATACGGCGGTTGTGCTGGGTAAGCACCTGGCCGTGTGCGCGTTCCTGGCCGTGATGTGGGCTTCGGTGCCGCTGTTCGGGGGAGCGCTCGAGATTCTCGGCGTCTCGCCGGACTGGGGCCAGCTGGGCATGGGCTTTTTGGGCGCGGTTGTGACCGGGACCCTGTTCGCGGCGCTCGGGATGGTCGCGAGCGCGCTGTCTTCCACGCCCCTTCTGGCTGCCTTCCTTGGTTTCATCTTCAACCTCGGGCTCTTGCTGCTGCCGTTCGGGGCCCGGTCGATTGGCGGCGGCATCGGCTCACTTGTTGGGCAAGTCGGCGAGCGCATGAACGTGCTCGTGCACCTGCAGACGTCTTTCATGCGCGGCGCGTTCGACACGGCTGACTTGGTCTTCTTCCTAGCGTGGACGGGCCTGTTCCTGTTCGCCGCGGTGCGCCTTGTTGAGGCGCGGAGGTGGTGGAGTTGAGTCTACTTGATGCAGGCTCTTCGCGCGGGATGCGAAGGCTGAGGCTAGGCTTCAGCGTTGTGCTGTTCTCGGTGCTCGCCGTGACCGCGTTGTACTTCGTGCTGGGGCTCTCCGAAGACCCAGCGTTGCGCTGGCGGCACGACTTTTCCGAGGTCGGCCGCAACTCGCTGGACCCGACAACTGCCGACCTTTTGGCGCGCATCGACGAGCCGGTGCTGGCGCATGTCTTCTTTCGACGCGAGAGCTCGCTGAAGACCGTCGCGCGCGACGACGCTCGCGAGCGCGTGATGGACCTGTTGCTTGTGGCGTCGAAGCTCGCGCCCGATCAGTTCACTTTCAAGACCCACGACCTAAGTGATCTTGCCGCTGCGACGACCGAGATGAAACGCTTGGATGTGAACGAGGTCAACACGGTTGTCCTCGAGCAGGCGGACCGGCACGTTGTCCTGCGCCTTGAGCCGGACTTCTGCGAGCTTGGACCCGACCCGTTGGATCCTCGCCGGTTTGCCGTGGCGAGCTTTCGCGGTGAAGAGGCGCTCGTGGACGGCCTGTTGAAAGTGGCGGCCGAGAACCGGCCCAAAGTGCTGTTCACAACCGGGCACTCCGAGCCCGATCCCGAGTCGGATGCGCCGGATGGCGCCAGCGCGCTTGTGCGCGCGCTTGCCGGGGATGGCTTTGATGTCGGGGTGTGGAACCCGTCGCTCAATGGCCCCTTGCCGGATGACATTGACGTTCTTGCGATCCTGGCTCCCGAAGACCCGTTCTCGGAAGACGAGCTGCGCCTGATTGAGGACTTCGTGCAGCGGGGCGGCAGCCTGTTTGTGGCTCTTGGCGTGCGCCTCTACCAAGGCGATGGCAGCGCGGGTGAGCTCTTGAGTGGCTTTGGCATGCGGCCGCGCGCGGGCGTCGTTTGCCTGCCGACGATGAGTCAAGACATTCGGCAGCTGACCACGGGACTGCCCGCGTGCGCCCAGTTTCAAATCGAAGAGGCGGGCTTCAACTCGACCCACCCAATCACGAAACCGCTGTGGGCCGGCGCGCGGAAGCTCACGGTCCTGCAGATGCACGCCATCGAGCGCACCGTGACACCGCCCGGCGGAACGCTGCAGGAGCTCTTGGTGCAGCGCAGCGCGAATGCGTGGAGCGACCTTGTGGGACCGACGGGCGTCGGTGACTTCGACTGGGATATGTCGCGGGAGGCCAATGGTCCTTTCAGCTTAGGCATGGCGGCCGAGCTTGCCCCGACTAGCGACGACACGCGGGCGCGCATCGTCGGCCTAGGCAGTGGCAGTCTCGCGCTGAACTTCTTCGTCGAGGCACCGGGCACCAACCGCGACTTCGTCCTGAACTGCTTCAACTGGCTCGCCGAGCGCGACTTCAACGTGCGCATCAACTTCAGGCCCAACGAGCGCGCGGTCTTGGACGTTGTGCGGGGAGACGAGATCCTGACTCTGCAGCGCATCACGTGGTATGGGCTGCCGGGGCTCTTGGCTCTCGTCGGATTGTTCCTGGCTTGGCGTCGGAAGCACTGATGCACGCGCGCGGGATTTTGGCTCTAGTTGTGCTCGTGGGCGCGCTTGTGGGGCTGCGCGTTTGGACCGGGCGGAAAGCGGTCACGGAAGTCGAGCAGTTGCGCGATGTTGTGGCCAGCCACGCTCTTCTGGAGGGACTGACCGGCGAGGACATGGCGGCGTTGCGCGGGGTTGCCATCGACAATCTGCAGCTCGGCGTGCAGGTGCGCATCGAGCGCGATGGGACTGACCACTGGTTCTTGACGGATCCTGTGGCGTGGCCAGCTGATGTGGCTGTCTTGCGATTGTTCTTCCAGACACTTGCGAACGACTCGGGTCGCGAGGCTTTCGATGTGGACCCGAAGGCCGCTGGCCTCGAGCCCCCGCTTGCGCTTGCCGAGCTCGACTTTGGCCCCGAGCGCGGAGTGTGGACCGTCGAGATCGGAGCCCCCGATCTCGACGGTCTTCGTGTGTACATCCGCACACAGGCACCCGGCCACGAGCCGCGTATCCTGCGTGCGAACCGCTCGCTTGAGGCGGTCTTTCAGCGCTTCGTTCCCGACTACCGCAGCAAAGCGATCCTGCGGGTCGATCCCGTCGAGGTCGTCGAAGTGTGGCGCCGTGGAGCCGCGGACTTCCCCTCTTACAACACAGCGTCAGGCATCGTCGGGCCCGGGAAAGCCAACGTCCCGAACCCGCTGCTTCGCGCCCAAGGCGAGATCTTCCCGACGCTCGACTTGCACCTGCTCAACGGCTCGCAGGGTTGGCGCGTCGAAGGGCCCTTTTCCGGCGCGGCGGATCCGCAAGCGCTGACCATGTTGCTGTTGACGTTGTGCAAGCTGAACGCCGAGGGCTTTTACTCGGACGAGGCACCCGACCTGGCCCGCTTCGGATTGGATTCGCCTGAACTGGAAGTCGAGCTGGGGCTTGCTGATCGGCAGCGCCATCGGATTCGGTTTGCTCGGGATCCGGATGAGCGCGCGCGCGCCGAGCTGCATGGTGTGGGCGTCGCGTCGGCCAAGTGGCTCTGCATGGTGGACGATGGGCCGCAGGTGTTTGTGGTTCCGGCACGCACGGTGATGCTGGCCGCCGGTCCCGCAGAGGCGTTCTTCGACTACCGCATTTTGCGCGGCGATTTGAAGGACGCAAGTTCTTGCCGTTTGGAAGGCGGCGGGCGCGTGGCCGAACTCGTGCAAGAGAACGGGCAGTGGTTTGTCAGCGGCCAGGGACTTGAGCACCGGCCTGCCGATCGCGCGATCGTGGAAGAGCTCCTGTTGCGCTTCCGAAGCGCCGAGCTGGGGGACCTGCAGCCGGGAATCGAGGCTGCGCCAAGCTTCGTGCCCGAGACGCTTTCGGTCATGGTCTCGGGCCTTGAGCGTGGCGGGACGTTTGGGCCGCCTCCCGCAGGCGTCGAGGCCGCGTACCTATTCCGGCGTACGGGCGACGATCTGTGGGCGTCGGTGGATCCCGAGCTCGTCGCGCTTCTGAGATTGGGCCCCAAGCACTTCCTTGAGCGGCGGCTCCTGGAGATCCCGGAGCTGCGGCTTGGCTCGGTCACGTTGACGCGCGGCGAGCTCGTGATTGAGTATCAGCGCAATCCCAAGAGCGGTGGCTGGCAGCGGGTTGGCGCGGAGAGCGAGTCGATGGCTTTTGGGCTCTTGATTGATCGCCTGCGGTCGATCAAGGCGCTGGAGTTCGCCATGCAAGATGTGGGAAGTGGCATGAGCGCCGATGCGATTCACGTGCACCTGAGCGTCCTGCCAGAAGCTGGTCCTCGCGGTGCGGCTGGAGAGGAGGTCGAGTACACGCTCGATGGCGGCGCGGACAGCGACGTGATCCAGATCGACGGGCAGCGGGCGCTTTTGTTCTCGGGGCTCTGGAAGGGCCTCGACGCGCTGTTCGATTGAGCGCTGCATAGGGCGTTGCAATCGGGGCAAGTGGTGGCTAAATTGGCCGCATGCCGAACAAAGGGCGAACGGAACAGGGCGGGCGAGAATCAGAACCTCAGAAGGGCGGCGAACGCCATGCGAGGCAAGGGCGTAGCCCCGAGGACTTGGTCATGGGGTTGCAAGCTGACCCCGAGTTGCGCGGCGGATTCCGGCACTGGCGCCGACTGCCGGCACGGACGGCCGAGCTGGGAGCCTTCCCCGAGCGGCTGCATCCGCGGCTGATCGAGCAGCTACGGCAAGACGGGATCGAGCGGCTCTTCAGCCATCAGGTCAGCGCGATCGAGGCGGCCTTCGCCGGACGCGATGTGCTGGTGACGACGCCGACGGCTTCCGGGAAGACGCTGGGGTACACGCTGCCGGTCTTGCAGAAGCTGCTTGAGACGAAGGGGCGCGCGCGCTCGCTCTGGCTGTTCCCGACGAAGGCGCTATCGCAAGATCAGTCGAAGGCGTTCAACGCGCGAGTTGAGGCGCTCGACGAGCCGTGGCATTCGTACACCTATGACGGGGACACGCCGCCGAGCGTGCGGCGGACACTGCGCGAGCGCGGGCAGGTGATCCTGACGAACCCGTGGATGCTGCATCAGGGGATCTTGCCGAATCACGCGAAGTGGGCGGATCTGTTCAGCTCGCTGGAGTACATCGTGATCGACGAGGTGCACACGCTGGCGGGCGTCTTTGGCTCCAACGTGGCCGGCGTTCTGCGGCGGCTGGTGCGCATCGCGCATCACTATGGTTCGCATCCGCGGTTCTTGATGTCGTCGGCGACGCTGCGGAATCCGCGCGAACACGCGCGCTCGTTGACCGGACGTGAGGTCCAGTTGATCGACCAGGACGGCTCGCCGGCGGGCGAGCGCGTGTTTGGAATCTATGATCCGCCGATGGTGGATCCGGTCGCGGGTATTCGGCGGAACGCTCTGGAAGAGGCGCGCCGTCTTTCACGCGTGGTCTGCGGGCCGGGGCACCAGACGATCTTCTTCTGCAACCGGCGGACTGCGGTCGAGGTGCTGACGCGCTACCTAAAGGAGGGCGCGGCGCGCCTTGGGTTGGAGCCCGACGAAGTGCGCGGGTACCGCGGCGGGTACCTGCCGGATCTGCGCCGCGAGATTGAGCGCGACCTGCGCGAGGGCAAGGTGCGCGTGGTGGTCACGACCAACGCGCTCGAGTTGGGCATCGACATCGGCAGCTTGGATGTCTGCGTGCTTGTCGGGTACCCCGGCAGCCAGGCGTCGTTTTGGCAGCGCGTGGGGCGCGCCGGGCGCCGCGGGAAGACGAGCCTTGCGGTCCTGATCGCACGCTCGGACCCAATTGATCAGTACTTGTGCGCGCAGCCCGAGTACCTGTTCGACGCGCCGCGCGAGCGCCTTGCTGTCGATCCAGACAGCCCGGTGATCCTGTCCGAGCAGCTGAAGTGCGCCGCGTTCGAGCTGCCGTTCAAGGCGAAGCGCTCTCCCTCAGGCGAGCTTGTTGTGGAGGACTTTGGGCCCTCACCGCACGTGGTGGGGATCCTGGACTACTTCGCGGAAGAGGCCGGGTTCCTGCACAAGAGCGGGGACACTTGGTACTTCACGCAGGACGCCTATCCGGCGCAAGAAGTGTCGCTGGCTGGCAACGAGCCGGACAACGTGATTGTCTTTGATGCCGAGTCGATGGATGCCTTGGGCGAGATCGATCGCGAGGGTTCGATTACCGCCGTGCACGAAGGCGCGATTTATCAAGTCGAGGGCGAGACGTGGAAAGTCGAGCGCTTCGATTACGAGAATAGGCGCGCTTATGCGCGGCGGGTGCCAAGCGACTACTTCACCGATGCGCAGACGGATACCGAGGTGCGCGTGTTGCGACTGGAAGAGCGGCAGGTTGCGGGCCCGCTGGGAGAGGAGCGCTTCTCGTTGTGGCGCGGCGAAGTGCACGTGACAACCTTGGCGACTCTGTACAAGAAGATCAGGTTCTACACGCGTGAGAACCTGGGCGCCGAGGAGATTCACTTGCCTCCCGAGGAGCTCGACACGGACGCCTTCGTGCTGACGATGTCGAATGAGTCGTTGAACCACACGCTGGAAGAGGCTGACCTCGTCGCCGACCGAGGCGCGACCTGGTTCGCTTTGGGCGGCCTCTTGAAGCGTGTGGCGCCGCTGTTCTTGCGAACGAAAAGCGGTGACTTGGGCGTCAGCGCGCAGCTGGCATCGGGGCACTTCAAGCGGCCCGCGCTGTTCCTGTTCGATCGTCACCATGGCGGCATTGGGCTCGTGCGGCTGTTTTTCGACGCGTGGCAGGAGATCTTCAATGCCGCATTAGATGTCGTTCGCGGCTGCGATTGCGAGAACGGCTGCCCCGCTTGCGTCGGCCCGGTCGAGGAAGCGGGTGCCGAAGGTAAAGCAGCGGTCGCTTGCCTTTTGGAGTGCTTGCTGGCGTCGCCGGGTCCGTTTGATACGGCCGACTTGGGACCGGAACCGGAAGTCCCGGTGGCGACTTGTGATGGCTGACGAGACGTTTGCCGAGCGCCTGCGCCGGCTGCGGCGCGATCCGCCGAAGGCGACCTCCGTCAGTCCTGCAGCGCCCGCTCCGAAGGAAGAGGCACAGAAACACGGAGCTCCCGATTGGTTGCGCGAGCGGCTGGAGCGGCGGCGGGCGCAGAATCCTCAGGCGCGATCTGGCGCGGCACCCAGCGTGGCTCTTGATCCACGGCATGTGCGCACGAGTGGCACGCCGAAGGACTTGGTTGCACGGGAAGGCGGCCGCGGCGCGTTCGCCGAGCGGGTCACGCTGCGCCCGGCGGGCGACCTTCACGGGCACTTCCGTTTTGACGAAGTCGACGCCGCCGAGGACCTGGCCGAGCTGGCGCGCGACGCGAGCCTTTGTGCGCTCGACCTGCGGACGTGTGTCTACCTGGACATCGAGACCACCGGGCTCAGCGGCGGCGCTGGGACATGGCCGTTCATGGTGGCGCTCGGTCGTTTTGTTGGCGACCAGTTTGAGCTGTGGCAGGGCTTCATGCGCGACCCAGCCGAAGAGCCCGGCGTGCTCGAGGAGACGGCCGCTCGGATCGCCCAGTCGAGTGGCGTTGTGTCGTTCTTTGGCAAGTCGTTCGACCGACACCGGCTGGAGGACAAGATGCGCGTGCACGGCATCACGGCTCCGTTCAACGAGCTGCCGCACTTGGACCTATATCACCCGTTGAATCGCCTGTACACGCGGCGATCGATCTGGGAGCGCCTGGCCTCCGGCGCGCAGCCGGTTGATGGCTGCGGATTTCGAGATGGCAAGTTGGGCACGATGGAGCACGAGCTGTGTGGGCTTGAGCGTGGGCTGGACTTGTCGGGCGCGCACGCTCCAGCGGCATGGTTTGACTACCTGGCGAGACGGCCGCACTTGTTGGAAGAGGTGTTTCGGCACAACGCGTTAGACGTGTGGTCGCTGGTCACGTTGGCTGCTCATTTAGGCCGCACTCAAAGCGAACGACGTGCCGATGGGAAGCCGCTTGAGGGGCCTCGATTGGCGCGTCAGTTGGGGCTGGCCTCGTTGGCAAAAGATCGCTGCGATCGCGCACGGGAACGCGAGCATTTGGCCGTGGCCAAAGCGGAGCTCGGCGGCGTGGGGCCACTTGCAGGTCTCGAGCTTTGGGCGGCAGATGCCGCGCGCCTTGGCGGGGACACGGCGGGCGCGCTTCAGGCTTACGCAGCGCTGGAAGCGCGGAGTGACCTGTCCGAGCGCCAGCGTGGGACTTCGGCGGTCGAGCGCGCCAAACTGCTCGAGCATCACGCGAAGGACTTGGCCGCCGCGCTGCGGGCCTGCGAAGTGGCGCGTGCGTCTGCGGTGCGCGGGCATCTCGGCGAGCGCTTCTTGGCCGAGCTCGATCGGCGTGCCGCGCGGCTCGAAAAGAAGCTTGGCTCTAGTCCGCCGACTGTCTGAAGTGCCGCGTGATGGCGGCGGGCAGGGCTCGCTTCTCTTCCTCGAAGACCGCCGAGGCCAGTAATTCAACATTGGCGCCTTCGGGCACAGCGATCCACCGCTGCAGCAGCACGCGGCCGTGGTCGTACTCGTCGTCGACGTAGTGAACGGTGCAGCCGGTGACCTCGACGCCGCGCTCGAGGACAGCGCGGTGGACGTGATCTCCGAAGTACCCCTTGCCGCCAAAAGCGGGCAGGAGCGCCGGGTGAATGTTGATCACGCGGCCGGACCAAGTGGCGGGAATCAGGAGCAGCTTCAAGAAGCCCGCGAGCACAACGAGATCGATGCTGCCGGTGGCCTCGATGGCTGCGAAGACGCGGGCGGAGTAGTCGGTGGGCGACTCGCCTTTTGACTTAGGCACGCACGCCGTTGCTAGATTCCATTTCTTGGCGCGAGTGACGGCTCCGGCGCTCTCCTTGTCCACAAGGACCAGGCCGATCTCAACATCGAGCCTGCCCGCTTGAATCTCTTCACAGAGATTCTCAAGCGAGCGCCCACCGCCAGAGGCGAGGACGGCGATGCGGTGACGAGGAGTCATGCCAGCTCGTCGCGCGCGGCGAGGGCGGCCTCGGCCGCGGGGATCGTGAGCTCCGCAAGAAGAGCGTCAAGCCCCGCTGCTGCTGCGTCGCTGGCCAGCAGCATGCTGGCGACATCGGCGCCGGGGGTGGGCTCTTCGCCGCCGATCAGAGCGACGATGCCGAGGACCTCAAGGCCGGCGTGGGCGGCGGCCAGGAACGGGCCGGCGATGCCCTGGACCCAGGCCTCGGCGCCCGCGGTTTTGTACCAAGCTCGTTCGGCGGGAGTCGCGAGGGACACCGGCGAGGCGGCAGCGATGACCGATTGTGTGGCCTTCACACCGAGCGCTTCCGCGCGCTCGGTTGCGAAGTGCAAGAGGCTCTGCGAGAACAGCCGCGTGAGGTCGGGAAAAAGCGGCCCCAGCTTGCTCTGGCCGATTCCCAGGAGCGGCGTTGTGCCCGAGAGATTCAGATAGTCACGGACGAGGCACAGGTCGCCGGTTTCGAGCTCGCTGTTCGCGACCAGCCCGCCGGCCGACGTATGGACCATGATACGCGCGCCCGCTTGTGCGGCGACCCAGGCAAAAAAGCCGCGCTCGAAAGGAGCCGAGCCGGGCTCAACCGGTGAGTCGAGGCTTGGGTCCTCAAGCAGCCACGCGGGAACGGGGCCGGCAGATGTCGTGATCGAGCCAAAGACCAGTTTGCAAGAGCGCCAAAGTGAGGGGACGCCGTGCACTTCGTTCAGATCGACGGTGCCTTCGCGCAGGAACGCGGCGGGCGCGACCGGTTGCGGGCTCTCGCACCAAGTTGGCAGTCCCGACCCGAGCAGGAATAGGAGCGCAGGATCCAGCACGCCAAGGTCGCGCAGCGCGGACCGCACTTGCAGGACGGCTTGATCGAGCGGCGGAGCGACGTGATCGATGGGGGGCATAGTGGGGATCTACTGGTGGGGAGTGGCGCCACGGCCATCGGAGAGCAAGAGTACGGTCAGGCTGCCAGCGTGAAAGCGCAAGAGCTTGTCGAAGCGCGCGGCACTCAAAGTATTTCGGCCTTCAACGCGCGCCAAGAGCGCGCTGGCGAGCAGATCGACGGCAGCGAGTTCACGCGCTGTGGCGGTTGTCGCAGCGGGCAAGCTGGAAGCGGCGTCCCACTCGGAGGCGACCTCGAAAGCGTCGTGCATCGACTGCGCGTCCTTGGCGTCAAAGCGCTCTTTGTCGCTCTTGATGAGGACGCGATCGGCGCGTGCGATCGCACTTTGGACCGCGGCAAACCGCGCAATGCAGGCGATCCCCGCGTACTCCTCCGAGGTGTAGTCGCGGCGCAACCGATTCTTGAACAGGCCGTCGATCAGCTCCGGCTCGCCCTGGTAGTCGCTCCACGTATACGTACGCGAGCCTTGGTCGGCGGCGACGGTCAACCCCGCCCCGTCGATGGCCGTCGCCTTGGCGTAACCACTGCGGGGCAAGGGCAGCGAGTCGCGGCGCCACTGCCCATTCGGGAAGTTCGAGATCAACGCATCCAGCGCAACTTGGCCAGAGGCGACTTCGGTGGCAAGCGCATGGATCTCTTCCCGAACTTCGGGAGTCGCAAGCGTCGGGACAAGCGCATTGAAGCGCAGACTGGCCGCATCGAAAGCAAAGCTAGCCAGCTCGCTTGCCAGTCCACCGGTTCCGTTCGAACCCGCGAACAGCGCAGCTGACAAGCGCTCACGATCGCCACGGCGCAGCTCGGTTCGATAGACGGTTTCGCGCTGGGGGCGCTGGGCGATTTTGAGAAGGACTTGATCGCGTAGGGCCAGAAACTCGTCGAGCCCAAGTGGCCCGAGGTCTTCGAGGTTCATCTTCACAGGCGCCGCGGGTTCGGTGCTCGGCGCAGCAGTTTCATCTTCCGGCACAGGCCCGGGCGGGACGTCGGGCGGCGGGTCCTGTGGGCTGACGCGCCGCAGTTCGCTGGGGGGCGCGGGATCTTTGCTGGGCTCGCCTTCAGGTGTTGCTGGATCGAGCGCCTCGGCTTGAGTGAAGGCCGTCAGATCGAAGTATCCGACCAGAGCTTCAAGGCGCGCTTGGTACGCATCAAAGTCGCCCTTCTCGGCGAGCTCGTCGGCCAAAGAGACCTCGATCAAGGCATGCCCCATGGATTCTTTGAGCGCCTCTTGGAGCGCGTCGCGCCGCAGCTGCTCGAACTTGGCGGCGAGCGCCGCGTCGCCGGGGGGCGGAAGCTCGACCAACGCCGCCAGGAGGGCTGCGGGATTTTGAGGCGCACCGTCGGGGAGGTTCGTGGCCTTCGAGCGCACGCCGGTGACGATCGCCTGCAGACGGGACTCCTCGCCCGCGATCGCACTCGCTGCGGCAGCATTGGCGGCCAGAACACCTTCCAAAGCCGCGCTCTCGAGCGCAGCCTCGCTGGCCGTCGTTGTCCCCGGGAATGCCAGGCTGAGCTCGTCGAGCGCGGCCTTGCGCGCCGCCGGATCCGTGATGGGACTGAGGCCTGCGTAGGCAGAGCGCGCCAGCTTTTCGAGGTTCTCGAGCAGCTGCTCGTTGTCCTCGGGCTGCGCAACTTCGACTTCAGGGATCGCGGGCAAGCCCGTGGGTTGCACTTCGACTTTGGGGGGATCCTCTGTGACTGCGGGCCCGGGTTCCCCAGGTCCTGGGCCGACTGGCTTGGGCTTGTCGGGTCCGTCTCCGAACAGGAAGAATCCGGCCGCCGCGAGTGCCGCTAGGCCAACGAGGATAAGCGGGAGCTTCGAGCCTGACTTCGCGGTCGCGCTGCCGGGCGCGATCGCGGCAAGCGCGGCAATCAGATCGTTCGCCGAAGCGAAGCGGTCCTGCGGTTCCTTGGCCAGCAGCTTCACGATGACGGCGTCGAGCTCGGCGGGGACACCGGCCACCTCGGCGCTGGGGCTGGGCGGATCTTCCGTGAAGTGCGCGCGCAAGATGTCGCGCGTGGTCGCGCCTTGGAACGGCGTCTTGCCCGTAAGCAAGCGATAGGCGGTGGCGCCAAGCGCGTACAGATCCGCACGGCCATCGACCTTGCCGCCGCGCGCCTGTTCGGGCGCCATGAAGTGCGGCGTGCCAAGAATCGGCTGCTTGCCGTCGCCTTCGGCCTCGATCGAAGTCGCCAGGCCCAGGTCGGCGATCTTCACGCGACCCGTGTTGTCGAGCATCAAGTTCTCGGGCTTGATGTCGCGGTGCACGATGCCGCGCGACTCGGCAAACGCGAGGCCCGCAGCCGTCTCGGACAGGATGCGGTGGACTTCAGTGGCGTCGAGCGGGCCCTCCTTTGTGACGCGCTCTTCCAGCGTGCCGCCGTCCATGTATTCCATGGCGAGGTAGTGGCGCCCATCGACGATGCCCACGTCATAGACGTGCACGACGTGCGGGTGGTTCAGCGCGGCCGCGCTCTTCGCTTCGGTTTGGAAGCGCTGCACGAAGTCGGCATCGTCGGCCAAGCGCTTCTTCAAGAGCTTGAGCGCGACACGGCGGTCGAGGCTCTCTTGCACGGCAAGTAGGACCTCGCCCATGCCGCCGTGGCCAAGCTTGGCTTCGATGCGGAAGCCGCCCAAACGGCCGAGCGACTTGGGCTGGGCGGGCTTGGGCGCACTGGCTCCGTCGGCGTTGAAGACAAGCACGAGGCCGGCTAGCTCGAGCCGATCACCGGTCTTGAGGCGCGCGCTCTGCACACGCTCGCCGTTGACGAGGCAGCCCGCGTGACTGCCGAGATCTTTCAGCGCGTAGCCGCCGTTTTTGGTGCGGCCGATGATGCAGTGGCGCGCCTCGATGCCGGGCGCGTCGAGGTGAATCACTCCGTCCGCGGCAGGCGCGCTGCCGAGCGTAATCGAGCCCTTCTCGGGCAGCGAGTGGTGCGCGCCATCGGGCGTGGCGATGAAGCGCCTCTTGGGCGTGGACTCAGACATGGGGGGAGCCTTTGTCGAGGCCTTCGAAGAAGGCGCTACCGATACGAACGGCCGTGCTGCCGGCGGCGATGGCTTCTTCGAAGTCACCGGTCATGCCCATCGAGAGGCCGAGCTGGAGCTCGGGCCACTTGGCGCCGAGTTCGCGAGTTTGGTGGAAGGTGTGCTGTGCCGCAGCGCGCCGCTCTTCGGGAGTCCGGCCGGGGCAGAGCGGCGCCATGCACATGAGGCCGGCGAGCTTGAGGTGCGTTGCGGCGGCGGCGACCTCGAGGGCGGGCTCGAGCTCATCGGGCATGAAGCCCGACTTGGCGTCCTCGTCCGCGATCTTGACTTGCAGGTAGACCGCGCGCTCGAGCTGCAGCTCTGCCGCGATGCGCGCGACGTGCTGCAAGAGGCGTAGGCTGTCGATCGAGTGGATGACCGGACTGCGCTCGATCACGCGGCGCGCCTTGTTGCGCTGCAGGTGGCCGATGAAGTGCCACGTCGGTTGGGTCTTAGCGTGCTCCGCAAAGTCCTGCAGCTTGGCATCGAAGCTGGGGATGCGGTTCTCGGCAAGGTCCGTTTCGCCGAGGGCGAACAGCTGGCGCGCGACGGCGGGCGCGACGCTCTTTGTGACCGCGACAAGTTGGATCGACGCGGGGTCGCGTTGCGCTTTTTGGGCGGCGGCGGCGATGCGGGCGTGGATCTTGTCGCGGTTCGCGGCGAGCTGGGCGCCAAGATCGGAGTTGATAGAGGTGGGAGGCACGATTTAGAGGTTCCTGAGCGAGCAGGATACCCGCGCGGGGCCCTCAAGTCACCGCTTGGACAGGGCTCAACCTGCGTGCAATCCGTCGCGCTTCGCTTCGGCGCTCGTGTGCAGCACCAAACGCAGGACGCGGGTGGTGCTGGGGCGAATGCGCGCGGGGTCGGCGGGGCGCAGGCCGGCGGCCCACAAGATGCGGCCTTGGGAGACAACAAGCGGGACGGCGCCGCGCTCCTCGCGGGGCACGCCGGCGTCGGCGAGGAAGCGCACGAGGGGGCGGCCGCCCGGGGCGCCGAGCGGGTGGAAGCGATCGCCGGGCCGGGCCCAACGGACGATGAGCGGTTCGAGGACGGCGGCGGCGTCGATGAGGACCTCGCGCGCGCCGCGGGGGATCAGGCCGGCCGGGGGCGCGGGCTCAAGCTCGGCGGAGAGACGGCGCCCATCCGGCAAGGTCAGGATGCCGGGGATCGGCAGGAAAAAGTGGCACGGTTCCGGGTCGCCCCAGGGCATCAAGGCTTGGCCTGGGGCTTCTTGCGCGGCTCGGATTTCTTCGCGCGTGGGCGCGGGTGGCAGAAGCTGGAGGCAGTCCGAGCGCAGGACGAGGCTCCAGTTACCTGGCAGGCTGTGGCGCGCGCAGCGGCCGCTCGTGAGGTCGGCGGTGACGAGGTCGAGGAGGTGCCGGCCTGGCGCGGCTCCTGAGCCCTCGGTGAGAAGGCGCCACAAGGCGCGGCGCATGAGCGGAGCGCTGAGGCTCACGAGGTCGTGGCGTTTCAGCTCGCCTCCGCGGCGCGCGTCGGCCTCGTCGCGGCTGGCAGCGGCAAAGCTGGGCGTCTGCCAGGCGAGGTGGGCCGTGGCGCGCGCGAGGTGGTCTTCGAGGGACTCAACAGCGCTCGAGAAGGCGCGCAAGTTCGCGAGGCCTTCGCCGCCGGCCACGTCGGCGACCTCTTCGAGCAGCCCGTGGCGCAGGCGGTTGCGGAAGAAGCGCGGGTCTTGGTTTGAGGAGTCTTCGCGCCAGGTGTTGCCGCGGTCGGACAGCACGCGGCGAACCTCGCTGCGGCGCATCGTGATCAGGGGGCGCAGAACGGTGACGGGTGGCAGGTCCTCGTCGGATTGGAAGTCGCCGGCCGTGCGGCCGCGGAAGACGACACGCTCGCGCAGGCCGCTCATGCCGGAGAGACCGGTCCCGCGCATCCAGCGCATCAGCAGCGTCTCGAGGGCGTCATCGGCGTGGTGGCCGGTGAGCACCGTGCGGACTGGACCTCCGCGGCGCGCCTCTTCAAAGAGGGCGGCGTAGCGAAGCTCGCGGGCGCGAGCTTCGAGATCCGCAGAGTCCTTGGGCAGGGGGGCGTAGCGCTGGACGAGGGGGAGGCCGAGCGAGCGGCAGAGGCTCTCGCAGAAGCGGGCGTCGGCGCGGCTCTCGTCGCCGCGCAGATCGTGGTCGACATGGACGCAGACGACGTCGAGGGGCGGCTCGGCCGCCGCGACGAGGTGCGTTAATAGGACGCTATCAGCGCCGCCGGAAAGGGCGACGATCAGGGGCTGCTGGGGGGCGAGCTCGAGGCGCTCGGCGAGCCGCGCCCAGCGTTCGGCAAGGCGCTCGGGCCTCGCGGGGACGCCGCCCTGCGAGGGGCCTTGGGAAGATTTGGGCTGATGGAACATAGATTAGGGCGGCGCTCTCGATTGATTGAATCGGCGAGTGCCGATACTCTCTGGGCCCGTTTTCCCGGGAAACCTCAGAGTGCTTTGGCGCTCTGAGTCACAACGCTCAATTAGTGCCCGTCGAGCGGCCACTCGAAAGATTGCAAGATCCTAACGGATCCGTTCGAACCCGCGGGCTCCCAAACGACCCCTCCCCAAGACCCTCACAAGGTAAACCTCAAATGCGCATCGCCATCAACGGATTCGGCCGCATCGGCCGGAACGTCTTCCGCATCCTTCAAGAGAAGCGCGGAATGGAAGTTGTCTCGATCAACGACCTAACCGACCCGAAGACCCTCGCCCACCTGCTCAAGTACGACACGGTCCAGGGGCGCTTCCCGGGCAAGGTCCGCTCCGGCAAGGACTGGATTTCGGTCGACGGCAACAAGATCAAGATCACGGCCGAGCGCGATCCCGCGAACCTCGACCACGCCGCGAACAAGGTCGACTTCGTCGTCGAGGCCACGGGTATCTTCCGCACCAAGGCCGATTGCAAGAAGCACCTAGACGCCGGCGCGAAGAAGGTCGTCCTGACCGTGCCGCCGAAGGACAAGATCGACAACATGATCGTCCTCGGCGTCAACGACGAGAAGCTGAAGGCGACCGACCGCATCATCTCGAACGCCTCGTGCACGACGAACTGCCTCGGCCCCGTCGCCAAGGTTCTGCAGGACAAGTTCGGCATCGTCGGTGGTCTGATGACCACCGTCCACGCGTACACGAACGATCAGCGCATCCTCGACCTGCCGCACTCGGACCTGCGTCGTGCGCGTGCGGCCGCGGCCAACATCATCCCGACGACAACTGGCGCCGCGCGCGCCGTGGGCCAGGTGCTGCCGCGCCTCGCGGGCAAGCTGGACGGCTGCGCGATGCGCGTGCCCGTCACGGACGGCTCGATCGTGGACCTGGTCGTCGAGACCAAGAAGAAGGTCACTGTCGAGGCGGTCAACGCCGCGATGAAGGAAGCCGCCAAAGGTGAAATGAAGGGCATTCTCGAGTACACCGAGGATCCGATCGTCTCCAGCGACATCGTTGGCAACCCGCACAGCTCGATCTTCGACGCGCTGGCGACGATGACGATGGGCAGCCACATGGTCAAGATCCTCAGCTGGTACGACAACGAGTGGGGCTACTCCAACCGCGTGGTCGAGCTGATGAAGCGCGCCCATGCTCTGAAAGCGCCGGTCAAGAAGGCGCCCGCCCGCAAGGCGAAAGCCAAGGCGACGAAGTAGCGCGTCTTCGACTCGCGATTCGTTGATTGGGGGCGGTGCTCAGACATGAGCGCCGCCCCCTTCCTATAATCACGGGCTCTCTCCCGTCCCTCTCTGTCACCCCCTTTCCCGGCGCTCTCGCTGGGCCCACGAACCGATGAATCTCGACAAGGCCGGCCTCGATACCCTCGACATGCAAGGCAAGCGCGTCTTGACGCGTGTGGACTTCAACGTGCCTCGCGACGCGACGGGTGCGATCACGGACGACACCCGGATTCGGGCCGCGCTCGGCACGATTCAGAAGATTCGAAGCGCCGGCGGGCAGCCGATTCTGATGTGCCACCTTGGGCGGCCAAAGGGCGAAGTCCAAGACGACCTGCGCGTGGACGCGATCGGTGTGCGTCTCGCTGAGCTCTTGGATTGCGAGGTCGTGAAGCTCGACGTTAGCGCGGGCCCCGAAGCCGAGGCGGCCGTGGCGGCCACCGACGCGGTGGTCCTGCTGGAGAACGTGCGCTTTCACGCTGGCGAGACGAAGGGCGACCCCGCGCTGGCCGCGCAGTACGCGCGGCTTGGTGATGTGTTCGTCAACGATGCGTTTGGCGCCAGCCACCGCGATCACGCTTCCGTGTCGGGGCCTGCGCGGCTCTTGCCGTCCGCGGCGGGCATGCTGCTGCAGCAAGAGATCGAGGCCTTCCGGCGCGTGCTCGACAACCCCGAGCGTCCATTCGCCGCTGTGCTGGGCGGCGCAAAGATCAGCGACAAGCTGCCCGTGATCACGAACCTACTCGACAAGGTCGACCGGCTCTTGATTGGTGGCGGCATGGCGTACACGTTCATCGTGGCGCGTGGCGGCAAGGTCGGCGCTTCGCTTGTGCAAGAGGATCAGCTTGAGATGGTGCGCGGGCTCGACGCTCTGGGACAAGAGAAAGGCGTGCAAATCCTGATCCCGACCGACCACGTGATCGGCGATGGATTCAGCCCCGACTGCTCGGTCAAGACCGTGGTAGGGGACATTCCCGACGGCTGGATGGGGCTCGACATCGGTCCCGCGTCGCAGGTGGCCTATGCGGCCGCGCTGGCGGACTGCAAGACGACCGTTTGGAACGGGCCGATGGGGGTGTTCGAGTGGGATGCCTTCCAAGCCGGCACCGAGGCCGTCGGGCGCGCTGTCGCGAACAGCTCGGCGTACAGCGTGGTGGGCGGAGGCGACTCGGTCGCTGCAGCGGGCAAGTTCGGCCTGACGGCCGCGATCAGCCACATCTCGACGGGCGGCGGTGCCTCGCTCGAGCTGCTTGAAGGCAAAGAGTTGCCCGGAATCGCCTCTCTTCCCGACGCTTGAACAGGGCCTGATCCCGTTCGGACCTGGGGAAGCGCTTCCCCTTCGGCCCATCCAAGGGGTATCTTGGTCGGGCCATCCCCGCCCTCCCTCAACGACTTTCACACCGCTTTGAACAAGACCTTGGTACACCACAAGACCCTCGTTCTGCCGTCCATCTTGTCCTGCGACTTCGCGCGGATAGCTGAGGATGTGGCACGCGCTGAGGCCGCTGGGGCGGACGCTCTGCACGTCGATGTCATGGACGGCCACTTCGTGCCGAACCTGACGATCGGACCGCCCGTCGTGGCGGCGTTTGCGCGCGTGGCGAGCGTGCCTCTTGATGTCCACCTGATGATCGACGAGCCGGTGCGCTACGGAGCCGAGTACTTGAAGGCCGGTGCGCATTGGCTGTCGTTTCACGCTGAGGCTCCCGAAGTCGCGGACGACTTGCCCGGCGCTGTGGCGAAGCTGCGCGCGGCCGGCGCTAAGCAGCTCGGGATCGCGCTGAAACCCGCAACGCCCGTTGATGTGCTTGCCGAGGTCTTGGCCGACCTCGACTTCGTGCTGATCATGTCCGTCGAGCCCGGCTTCGGAGGCCAGAGTTTCATGCCCGAGGTCCTGCCGAAGTTGGCGCAGCTTCGCGAGCGCGGGTTCACCGGTCGCATTGAGATGGACGGCGGCCTCGCACCGGCGACGATCGAGGCCGCGCGCGCGGCCGGCTGCGACATGATTGTGGCGGGCTCAGCAGCCTTCGGTGCCCCCGACATGAAGGCCGCGATCGCCGATCTCCGCGGCGACGAGGAGCCGCTTCCGTGAAGCCTGCCTCGGCCAAAGAAGCGCCAAAAACCACGAGCGAGACGCACCCTGTGCCGCCTCTCGAGGACACACCCGGCAGCGATCCGCTCGAACACCCTGAACACCAAGATTCCGGTCCCACGATGAGCAAGAACGAACCTGAAGCCGGCGACTCCCACGAGGAGCCGCACGAAGAGGAGCCCAAGCGCGGGCGCCTCTCGCGTCTGCGCTTCAACAAGAAGAAGGACATGCCGGGTGGGCTGTGGCTCAAGTGCGAGTCTTGCGGCCAGACGATCTACCGCAAGGACCTTGATGGCAAGGTGCGCGTCTGCCCCGCGTGTAGCTTCCACTTCACGCTGCCCGGCCGCGCGCGCATCGAGTCGGTTCTTGACGAGGGCACGTGGAAGGAGTCGTTCGCCGAGATCGTTGCGCTCGATCGGCTCGAGTTCGTCGAGAACGCGTCGTACAAAGACAAGATCGATCGTGCTGTGGCACGCTCCGGACAGAACGAGGCCTTCTTGGTCGGCACCGGTCGTATCGAGGGCCGCGAGATGGTCCTCGGTGTCCTCGACTTCGCCTTCATGGGTGGGTCGATGGGCGAGGTCGTGGGCGAGAAAATCAGCCTAGCTGTCGAGCTCGCCCAAGAGCGCAACCTGCCCGTGATCCTGTTCACGAGTTCAGGTGGCGCGCGCATGCACGAGGGCGCGATCTCGCTGATGCAGATGGCGAAGACGTCGGCTGCGCTTGCGCGTTTTAACAAGCGCGGCGGCTTCTCGATCTGCGTGATGACGCACCCGACAACCGGCGGAGTGACGGCGTCCTTCGCTTCGGTCTGCGACATCATTTTGGCCGAGCCTGGAGCCCTCATTGGTTTCGCGGGGCCGCGTGTGATCGCGACGACGATCAAGCAAGAGCTGCCCCCGGGATTCCAGCGCGCCGAGTTCCTGATCTCGAAAGGCATGATCGACGCGATCGTTCCACGCAGCGAGCTGCGCCGCCGCCTCGCGTCGCTGATGGACTACGGCGCGGGCGCGCGCGAGGCTGCGGAAGCCCGCAAGAAGCTTTAGGATCGCCTCAGACAAACGCAGTGGGCCGGACTTCCTCGTCGATGAGGAAGTCCGGCCCACTGCGTTTGTCTGAAGCGGCTAGGAGCGTGGCGCGTCGAAGTGCATGACCCACGAGTCGAAGCTGCGCTTGAACGGGTGGCCAAGGCGCCGGTCGAGCCCGGCCATCAGCTGGTTCAGCCACAGAAGCGGCGGGTTCAAGATGCCGCCGAGTTTCGCTTCCGAGACGTGCATCATCTCGGGGATCGGAAAGGTCATCTGATACCCCGCAGTCGTCTGGTGCTTGAAGCCCATGGCCTCAAGGCGCTCGCGGACTTCGGCCGGACCGCGGCCGTTGAGCTCGCGGACGGGCAACAGTGGACGCGAGCCACGGCGGCGCGCGAAACCGCGTGAGCCGGGATCGATGTCACCGATGATCAGGGTGCCACCGGGTTTGATCGAGCGGGCGAGCCCGTCGAACCAGCTGTCGAGGTCGGGGGAGAACGACAGGACACCGGACGAGATCACGAGGTCGAAGCGCTCTTCGCCTTCCGCGGGGAAGGGCGGTGCCTCGCCAAAACCGGTCCGGCCCTTCGCTTTCGAGATGCCTGCGTTGTGCGCGTTTTCGGTGGCGTGTTTGACCATCTCCGGGCTTGGATCGAAGAACGCAAGCTCGGGGGATTCGAGCTTCAGCGCGGCCTCGATGCCGACCCAACCCGCGCCCGAGCCGAAGTCGAGGACGCGCGCGTTCGGGCCCTTGGGGCCGTCGGCGAACAGCGCGACATGGCGGCGCATCCAGCGGAAGTGCGCGTAGCCGGCGCTATCGGGGTCGCCGTTCCAGCCGCCCGCGTTCATGTCGAACTTCTCGACGGTTGCGGCGGGGGACATGACCCACGAGCGTGTGCGCAACGCGAGCACGCAGCCCGCGCGGGAGACGGGCGTGTCGAGCGTGGCGTTGCCGCTCAAGCTGGTGCGTCTCGTCTTGCCGCCAGCCGTGCGATAGATCGCGATCGCATGGAAGACGGGACACAACCTGTTGCGCAGGTCCGCCAGCTCCGTGTCGCTGGGGGTCAAGCCGGCAAGCTCAACCAAAAGCAGCCCGCCTTGTGCGAGGTGCCCAAGCAGGGCGCTCATCTCCGGAAGGACCTCGGAAGGCGAGGTGAGCTCAAGAAGGAGGTCGCCCCCGGATCCAGGCGGCTGCGCGCTTCTGGAGGCGAATGGGAACAGGGTCTCGGGGTTCGCACCGAGATCGTCGAGGATGGCTTGCATAGTCTATGGGAGAGGTTCTTGGGGAATGGTATCTCCCTGAGGGCCCATGCGCTTACCCTTTGAGCCTCCAACGGAGGAAACCCATGTCACTGACGCCCCCCGACAATCTCGGAAACCCCGGCAGCATCCCGGGCAAGATCACCACCCGCTCTCTGGTGGAGATGAAGAATCGCGGCGAGCGTATCGCCTGCCTGACCGCTTATGACTACCTGATGGCCGAGATTCTCGACCGGTCGGGGATCGATGTCATCCTGGTCGGCGACTCGGTGGCGATGGTTGTGCAGGGTCGGCATACGACCGTGCCGGTCACGCTCGATCAGATGGTGTATCACTCGCAGGTGGTTGCCAAGGGGGCGCGGCGCGCACTTGTTGTCGGCGACCTGCCCTTCCTTAGTTATCAGGTCAATACGGCCGAGGCCCTGCGCAGCGCCGGCCGAATGGTGAAGGAAGCGATGGTTGAGGCCGTCAAGGTCGAAGGCGGTCGCACGATTGCGCCGACGGTCAAGCGCATCGTGGACGTGGGAATCCCTGTGATGGGGCACCTGGGCCTGACGCCGCAGTCGATTCACAAATTCGGGACGTACAAGGTGCGCGCAACCGATCCCGAAGAGGCCGACGAGCTGCGCGAAGACGCGCTGGTGTTGCAAGACGCGGGGGTCTTCGCCGTTGTGCTGGAGAAGGTACCGGCCGAGCTCGCCGCCGAGGTCTCGGCCTCGCTTGAGATTCCTGTGATCGGCATCGGTGCCGGCGGCGGCTGCGATGGGCAGATCTTGGTCTCGCACGACATGCTGGGTCTGTACACGCAGTTCCATCCGCGCTTCGTGCGCCGCTACGCCGAGCTCGGCACGGCCATGGAAGGCGCGTTTGAAGAGTACGTCAAGGACGTGCGCTCTGGCTCGTTCCCTAGCCCGGACGAGAGCTACTGATCGCGCGTCACGCTTGTCGTTGAGGCCTGCGCCGTCGGCCAGACGACGATCTCGCCCAAGTTGACGTGCGGCGGGCGCGTGACGGCGAATTGAATGATGTCGGCAATGTCGTCCGGCTGCAGCGCATCGAAACCTGAGTAGACGGCCTTCGCCGCGTCATGATCGCCATCGAAGCGGACGTCTGAGAACTCGGTCTCGACCATGCCCGGGTCGACCGACGTGAACCGCAGGCCACTTCCGGCAGTGTCGATACGCAGAGACTCGTAGAGGGCGCGGACCGCGTGCTTGCTCATGCAATAGATGCCGCCACCGGGGTAGACCTGCCGGCCCGCAACGCTGCCAAGCAGGACCACGTCGCCCGACCCGCGCTCGAGCATGCCCGGCAAGAGCGCGCGCAGGAGGTTCACGTAGCCCTTGATGTTGGTGTCGAGGACCTCGTCGACTTCGGCAGCCGAGTTGCCAAACGCGGGCGATGTGCCGCGGGCGAGGCCGGCATTGAGGACCAGGATGTCGGGGGCGAGGCCCGAGAGGCGCTTCTCGATCGCGGTGGCGTCGCGGACATCGAGGCAGATGATCTCGGCGTTTTGGCACTCGGCCGCCAGGCTCTCAAGGCGCTCGGCCCGTCTGGCGAGCAGCGTGAGGCGGCAGCCTTGGGCGTCAAGGCGGCGGGCGGTCGCGGCTCCGATGCCGGCGGAAGCACCAGTGATGAGGGCGTGGCGCTCGGCGAGGGGGGAGTCGGTGGTTGTCATGGGGTGAGGATAGGTCGGGAACAGCCCAAAATCCCATCTGGAATGCGGAATTCGAGGCCACGGATGAGCCATGAAAAGGGAGCCTGTGAGTTCCAAGAGCCGGCAATCGAACTTGTACGAATGGTCACGAAAACGACGTAATTGCCTCACGAAACCCCATCTTCGGGCCGAGAGGTGTTTTTGCCGCCCCTCCTGTGCCCTACGCGACCCCCGACGCCCTCCAGATGAAACGCGCTTTGATCATTGACGACTCGCGGATCATGCGCAGGACTCTCAAGAAGTTTCTTCAAGCGCTTGGGTTCGTGGTCAGTGAGGCTGGGAATGGGCATGAGGGGCTCGCCTCGATCAGCGAGCACGGAGCACCCCATGTCGCCCTGGTCGACTGGAACTTGCCGGACATGAGCGGGACCGATTTCGTACGTTCCGTGAGGGGAATTGGCGATTGTCCAGACTTGCGGATCATGTTGGTTACTGACGAAACCGACATCGAGAGGATGTTGATGGCACTGAAGGCGGGAGCCGATGAGTACTTCGTGAAGCCGTTCACTAAGGAGGTCCTCGAAGACAAACTTGCGTTGCTTGGGTTCGTCGCCTAGGCGGGGCGAATCCGGCCAGCATGAAGTCAGCTGTGGCCGACCGGCTGCGATGCGCGCAGGGGACCTCAAGCGGACTGGCATCCCATGGAAGGCAAAATGGCACTCAAGGCGCCGACCAACTTCCGTCGATTGAACCTGATGGGGCCGTGGGCTTGAGATCCGACCTTCGACGTGGGCTTCATCCGCAACGTGTTGATCGACGCGGACCAACAAACCTGCTAACCCCACCGACTTCCCCATTTGGACAACATCGAACAACACCTCGAAGCGGTCATGCACCACACGTGGCAAACCATGCTGGGCATCGATCACCAAACCCTTCACCGCCCACAGTGACAAAGCCGAGCTTGGCGCGACTTTCGCCTAGCTTCTCACCATGACTCTGACTCAGTTCAGGCGCTTTACGCCAGATGCGCTCCTCTCGCACGCAAGCATTGCCTCGGATGAGGCGCTTGCGCTCGCTTCGTCGCCGGGCGGCTGTGAGGGCAATCGGTATCCCGTGTTCGTTGAGCTCGGGGAAGCCGAGGTTGCGGCATGCGGCTACACTCGCGGAAGCCATCTCTCGGTGGAGTTCATCTTGCCGGGGAAGCCTGGCCGCTGGCGAGCAGCGGGCGAGGTCACCATGGTCGTGGATCAGCCGCGACCCGACGCACCGCTAGGTGTCGGCGTTGAGCTTCTTGGGTTGAGCTTGACGGGCGAACCTGCCGCGGCGGCCGCTGAAGAGGCACCTGTCGAGGAGCCCGAAGTCGTTGTCGAGGCATTCGACGCGTCGACGCTCAGCATCGAGTTGACCGAAGTCGCGGGCATGCTGGCCGACCTTTTGGGACGCGATGTGACCGGTGAGGAGAGCGAGGCTTTGACGACAAAGATCACGGCTCACGACGTTGCGGCTGCGTTCCGCGACGACTCCGGTTTGGCCGCATTCATGATCGTGTTTGACAAGGCCGGAGCAGCGCGGATCGGCGGCTCTCTGACCATGTTGCCCGCGGACGGAATCAACGCCGACGTGGAGAAGCCCGACGCGCTCGAAGGCGAGGCTCTTGAAAACGCTGGCGAGGTGCTGAACATCATGTCGGCCCTGTTCCACGAAGCGGGCGCGCAGCACGTTGTGTTGGCCGAGACCGTGACGGGCGAAGAGCTGCCCGAAGCGTGCGACGGCGAGCTGCAAGCGATCGTGGACGCTCCGACGTGGAGCCTCAGCATGAAGCTGGAGATCGAAGAGTACGGACCGGCCGAAGTCCTCTTGCTTGCGAAGTAGACAAGCGGGGCCGAGCCTGCCATGCTTCGCGCATGGTCCAGACTCGATCCAGTTATCTCGGAGGCCTGCGTTGCAGTGCCGAACACGGCCCGTCCAAGGCCATCATTTACACCGACGCGCCCGTGGACAACCACGGCAAGGGTGAGGCGTTTTCGCCGACCGACTTAGTCGGGACGGCGCTTTTGACGTGCGTGATGACGATCATGGGCATCACGGCGAAGAAGCTTGGGATCGCGCTCGAGGGGGCGCAAGGGGTCGTCGAGAAGCACATGGTGGCGGACCCGTTCCGCCGCATCAAGAAGCTCGACATCACGATCGCGGGGCTGCCCAAAGGGCTTGATGCCGAGCAGCGCGCGGCGCTCGAAGACGCGGGAAACACGTGCCCCGTGACGCGCAGTTTGCATCCGGATACGGAAGTCGCGCTGGTGTTTCAGTGGGACTGATTGCGCTCGAGCTCGCGTAGCTGAACGCGTAGTTTTGCGAGGCCGGAAGCGCTCGGATCGAGGGCTTCTGCCTTGTTGAGGGCTTTGCGGGCGATGTTCGCGTCGCTGGCGATCAGCGCGAGGCGTGCGCGGCCGCGCCAGGCGGTGACGAGGCCCGGCGCGAGCGCGCACGCCTTGTTGTAGGCGCGGGTGGCGGCGGCGTAGTTCTTGGTGGCGAGCTCGAAGCTGCCGAGGTTGCACAGGGCGACGGGGTTGCCGGGGCCGAGCGCGACCGCGGCTTCGAAGTGCTTGCGCGCGGAGTTGATGTGGCCCGCAGCGAGGTCGAGGCGCGCGAGGTTCGAGTGGGGCCGGCCGTAGGTGGCGTCGATGGTGGTGGCGCGCTCATAGGCGGCGCGTGCGGCAGGGAGGTCGCCGCGCTCTTCCTTGCCGAGGCCGAGCGTGTTCCAGGCCTCGGGATCTTGGGGGAAGCGCGCGAGCGTGGCCGAGGCGTAGGCGTCGAGCGATGTGTAGGTGCGCGCGGTGCGCCAGGTGATCGGCACGGTGGCGAGGAGTAGGAGAAGAGTGAGGAGGCCGGCTGTGAGCGCGCCTCCTCGAAACTTGGCGAGCTTGGCTGCGAGTGCGAGGGCGGCCGCGCCGAGGGGGAGCGCGAGGAAGAAGAGCGGTTGGTACAGGAAGCGTGGCGCGAAGATCTCGCCGGCGGGGATCCATTGCTGGACGGGGAGCCAGACGAGGGCGGCGAGGGCGAGGCTCGTGGCGAGAGCGCGGTGCGTGCGGCGAGTTGCGATTGCTGTGGCGAGGAGGCCAAGCCAGACGAGCCAGCCGGCGAGGGCGGTGGGGCTTGTGAGGCTGGTGGGCCAGGTGGCGGCGTGGAACGAGGGCGCGAGGTGTGTGGGCCAGAGGAGGCTGTGCCAGCCGGTGGCCATGGCGCCGCCGGCGGCGGCGAGCCGCGTGGCGAGCGGGAGCCCCGCGAGCGGCGCATGGGGAGCTGCGGGCAGCGCGGCGCCGAGGGCCGACGCGCGCAGGGCGAGGTAGAGGCCGGCGGCCAAGGCGAGGCCGAGGACTGCGGGAATGCGAGAGGCGCGCAAGCTGCCGCGCGAGAAGGCGACGGCGAGGGGCAGCGCCGCGCCGAAGAAGCCGTCCTCTTTCGAAAGGACGCCCAGGAAGGCGGCCACGAAGACGCACCGGAAGACCGCGCGGGGCCCCGGCTGGCTCTGGCGGATCAACAGCCACCCAAACAGCACGCCGGGCAAGAGTGAGAGCGGCGAACTGCGTCCCGAGACCCAGGCCACCGCATCTGCCAGGGCGGGATGCACGGCGAAGATCGCGGCGCCCACGAGTCCCGCCCAGGCCAGCCGCGCGGGCGCCAAATGGCGTGCGAAGAGCGCGGCGAACAGGACCACCGCGGCGTGCAAGAGCGCCGAGCTAGCGTGATAGCCAGGCGCCCAGCTGCCAAACAGCCGGTGGTCGATCGCGAGGCTCAGAACAGCCAGCGGGCGGTAGTGCCCCGCGTCGCCCAAGTGGTGCCAGTAGTCGTAGCGGAAGGCGTCCAGCATCGGGCGCGTCCCATTGATCAGCGGGTTGCCGAGCACGCCCTCGAGGTCGTCGAAGGCGAATCCCGCGCCGACGGCAGCCGCGCCGAACAATGCCAGGCTCACGAGCGCCACCACGAAGGCGAGGCCGAGCGGCGGCGGGGTAGTATGGGGCTCGAGCATCACGATTAGTTTGGCGCTGATTGCGCCTCGTCGCACGGGTTGTGTTCGATTCCGGGCGCGCATTTCCAACACGCGCGCCTCACGGCCTAGAATGCTGTGATGAGTCCTAAGAAAGAAGATCAGAAGGATGAGGTCAGCTTCGATGCGCGCCTCGTCAGCTTGGAAGAGCTTGTGAGCGAGCTTGAAAATGGCGGCCTCGAGCTCGAGGCGGCGATCCAGAAGTACCAAGAGGGCATTGAGCTGTTGCGCTCGTGCCACACGAGTCTTGGAACGTACAAGGCGCGCATCGAGGAGCTCTCGAGTCAAGCCGAGGTCACGGTCTCGGCGATCGTCGATCCGGACCTCGATGCGCATAGCGGAGCCTAGGTCCGTGGGACTCTCGGAGCTTGGCCCGTGGCTGCAGGAGACACGCGCGTGGGTCGACGCGACCCTCGATGCGGCGATGCCGGCCGAAGATGTGCGGCCCGCGCGTCTGCACGAGGCGATGCGGTACTCCGTGTTTGGCGGTGGAAAGCGACTGCGCCCGGCGCTCGTGCGCTTGGTCGCCGAGGCGTTCGGCGGCCCGCTTGAAGCTGCCGCTGCCCCGGCCGCTGCGGTCGAGCTGATCCACACGTACAGCCTGGTCCACGACGACCTGCCGGCGATGGACGACGACGACCTGCGGCGCGGCCGCGCGACGTGCCACGTGGTCTATGGCGATGCGCTGGCGATCTTGGTGGGGGACGCGCTGCAGAGCCTCGCCTTCGAGCTGGTGGCGAGCGGCCAGCGCGCTGGCGAATCGGTGCGCACGCTGGCCACGGCTGCCGGAAGCTTGGGCATGGTGGGCGGCCAGGTGCTCGATATCGAGTCCGATGACGGCGCGATTGATTGGGCGGCTGTCAGCGAGCTGCAGAGCCTGAAGACCGCGGCCATGCTGCGCGCCTCGGCCGAGCTCGGCGGAATCGCCGCTGGCGCGGGCGAAGCAGAGCTCGCGCTGGTGCGTCAGTTCGGCATGAGCCTCGGACGGGCCTTCCAGGTCGTCGACGACGTCTTGGACGTGACCGCCAGCGCCGAAGTCCTGGGCAAGACGCCCGGCAAGGACGCCGCGCTGCACCGCGGGACCTCGGTGGCTGCGCTCGGCCTTGAGGGCGCGCGCAAGCTTGGCGCCGAGCTCGCCGACGAGGCCCGCGAGGCCTGCGCGAGCCTCGGTTGGGGCACCAATTCCCGCGCCGAGCAGCTGATCCGCTTCACCCTCGAGCGCAGCCACTGAATCTTGGCCCAACGATCGCGGAACGGATCCGCTTTGGCTGCTAGAGTACCCATACGTGTCCGCCCCTCTGGGCACGCCCCCATGAAAGGCCAATCCGTGAACGATCAGGAAGATCAAGAGCCCGAGAGCCGCCCGCCGGTTCCTATCGGACCGCTGCTCCGTGGCATCCAGACTCCGCGTGATCTGGACAAGCTCTCCATCGAGGACCTCACGCAGCTCTCGGAAGAGATGCGCGCGTTCTTGCTCGAGTCTGTGCAGCGCACAGGCGGGCACCTCGGCAGCAACTTGGGGGTCGTAGAGCTGACCGTCGCCTTGCACCGCGTGTTCGACATGAGGCGCGACAAGCTGATCTTTGATGTCAGCCATCAGTGCTACCCGCACAAGCTCTTGACCGGACGCATCGCCGGCTTCGAGCACCTGCGGCAGACGGACGGCTTGTGCGGCTTCACGCACCCCGAAGAGTCGCCCTACGATCTGTTCCACACCGGGCACGCGGGCACGTCGATTTCACTGGGCCTCGGCATGGCCGCGGGAACGAACTCGAGCTCGCCGCGCCCGCATGTGATCTCGGTCATCGGCGATGCCAGCCTAGCGTCGGGTGTCGCCTTCGAGGCGCTCAGCGCCGCCGGCGCAAGTGGCGAGCGCTTGCTCGTCATCCTGAATGACAACGAATGGTCGATCAGCCGCTCGGTTGGTGCGCTCGCGCGCTACCTCTCGCGCATCCGTTCGAACCGCGTCTTGCAGCGTGCGCAGCAAGAGATCCAAGGCCTGTTGCAGTCGATCCCGATGATCGGCAAGAAGGTGGATCAAATCGGCGAGGTCCTGCGGCACAGCCTTGTGCCCGGCCACGTCTTCGAAGAGCTCGGCGTCTCCTACGTCGGGCCTCTAAAGGGGCACGATGTGGAGGGCTTGATCGAAAGCCTCGAGCGCGTCGCCGACCTCGACGGCGTGACGCTTCTGCACATCTTGACCGAGAAGGGCCGCGGCCACCCGACGGCGGCCACGCACCCCGAGCGCCACCACGCCGCGAAACCCACGCCGTACCGCTTGCCCAGCGAGCGCGAAGCCAAGCGCGCTCTCGATGGTCCGAGTTACACGAAGGCCTTTGCCGATGCGCTTGATGGTCTTGCCGATCGCGACATGCGTGTCAACGCGCTGATCGCCGGGATGCCATCGGGGACCGGGCTCGTCGAATTCGCCGAGAAGTATCCGGCGCGCTTCCACGATGTGGGCATCTGCGAACAGCACGGTGTCGCGATGGCCGCGGGCATGGCGAAAGCCGGATTGCGCCCGGTTGTGGCTATCTATTCGACGTTTCTGCAACGCGCGTACGACCAGGTCTTCCAAGAAGTAGCGCTTCAGAACCTGCCCGTGCTGTTCTGCATGGATCGCGCGGGACTTGTCGGCGGCGACGGTCCGACGCACCACGGGGTCTTCGATCTCGCGTACCTGCGCTGCTTGCCGAACATGATCCTGGCTTCGCCGCGCGATGCGACGGACATGCGGCGCATGCTTGAGCTCTCCCTGCGCAACGATGGGCCTATGGCAATGCGCTACCCGCGTGGCAACTGCCCGGTTGACGAGCTCGTGCCCGCCAGCGAGCGGCGCAAGATGGAGCCCGGCAAGGCCGAACTCCTTTCCGCAACTCCCGAAGAGAGCGGCGCTGAGGTCGCGATTTGGGCGCTGGGTCCGATGGTCTCCACCGCACGTGAGGCGTGCCGCAAGTTGGCCGAGTCCGGCATCGCGGTCACGCTCGTGGACGCGCGCTTTGCCAAGCCGCTGGACAAAAAGTTGCTGCTCCAACACGCGCGCAGCCACCGACTGCTGTTGACCTTGGAAGAACACCAACGCGCTGGCGGCTTTGGCTCTGCCGTGCTCGAGTGCCTTGCGCGCGAGCGCGACACCGAGCCGCGCGCCCGTGTCCGCACGCTAGCGATCGGTGATCACTTCATCGATCACATGTCGTCCCGCGACGAACAGCATGCTGTGGCCGGCATCGCCGCCTCTGATGTCGTGCGCGCTGTCGAGCACGGCCTCAGCGGCGTCCGCGCATGAAGGCTGTCCGCCGGGTCCTTTGCCTCGCCGATGGCAAGAAGCCCGCAGCCCTCGAGTTCCTCGAGAAGCTCGTGGAAAACTTGAAGACACGCGGGCTCGAGGTCGAGTGCCTTCGCTCGGTCCGCGCGCTTGAAAAGGGTGTGCCCGACGTCCGGCCCGACCTTGTTCTCGTGCTGGGCGGCGATGGCGCGATGCTTGGCGCGGTGCGTGCCTTCAGCTTGGATCCCGTGCCGATCTTGGGCATCAACTTTGGCTACCTGGGCTTCCTCGCCGGCACGCCTTCCAGTTGCGCGTTTGACGTCTTGGACGGTGTCCTCGCTGGCGAGACCGAGCCCGAGCTGCGCATGCGCCTGATCGCCGAGTTCGACGGCGGCCAGAAGGCGGTCGCGCTGAACGACGTCGTCTTGCAGCGCGGCTCGCACCAGGGGCTCTTGACCTCTTCCTTGAGTGTGGGGGGCGAATGGGTGACCAACCTGCGCGGCGACGGCGTCGTTGTGGCAACACCCAGCGGCTCGACGGCGTATTCGCTGGCCGCCGGCGGGCCGGTGGTCGAGCCCTCGATGCGCTGCTTTGTGGTCACACCGCTGGCAGCGCAGGGCCTTGCCAACCGCCCGATCGTGTTGGGCTTCGAGTCCCAGCTAACCCTCGAGGTGGTCGAGTCGGCGGGCATCTCCACCTTGGTGATCGACGGGCAGGGCTACTTCCCGCTGCAGCCGGGCGCCCGCGTGAAGATCAGCCGGCACCCCGTGCCTTACCCTCTGTACTCGATGCCCGAGCTCGATCCGTACCGTCGCCTACGCGAGCGCCTTGGCTGGTCCTCGGTGATGCCCGGCAGCGCAATCGGTGGCGAGCCGTCGTCTGCCCCGCCCGCGGATTCGGGCGGCGCGCGCGAAGGCTGCTACTAAGAGGGCGTCCGGCTAAGCGTCGGAGTCGATGCTGTCCGCGAGGTCGTCTTCGATGCGCCCGTCGCGCATGCGCAGCACCCGGTCGCAGCGCGCGGTCACCTCTTCGTCGTGCGTGACGAGCAGAAGCGACAGCGTGCGGCGCTCTTGCTCGGCGAAGATCAGGTCGAGGATCGTTGCGCTCGTCTCACTGTCGAGGTTGCCTGTCGGCTCGTCGGCGATCAAGATCGGCGGATCCAAGATCAGCGCGCGCGCGATCGCAACGCGCTGCTTCTCGCCACCCGACAATTGCGCGGGGCGGTGGCCAAGTCGCTCGGCCAGTCCGAAGCTGGTCAACAGGTCGGTGGCCTTGGCCTTCAACTTGCGCTTCTCTTTGCGCGCGCCAAAACCGCTGAAGGCGATCATGCCGGGCAAGATCACGTTCTCGAGCGCGGACAGTTCGGGCAGCAGGTGGAACTGCTGAAACACGAAGCCGATCTTCTTGTTGCGCAGGCTCGCGCGCGCCAAGGCGCCCAAGGCCCAAGCATCGGTGCCCTCGATTGTGACTGTGCCTTTGGTGGGGCGGTCGAGCAGCCCGATGTGGTGCAGCAAGGTTGACTTGCCCGCGCCCGAGGCACCGACAAGCCCCAGACGCTCGCCGGCAAGCAGCTGCATGTCGATGCCGTGCAAGACCTCGAGGCTGCGGCCTCCGATCTGGAAGCTACGCTGGACCGCATGGGTGACCAGAACGGCTTCGCCAGTTGTTGAGTTGCCACCGAAGGGGCCGGCCGCGGGTCGCGGCGTGTCGAGGGTGTCGCTCATCACTCGTAGCGCAGGGCCTCGATCGGGTCGGTGCGGGCCGCGTTCCAGGCGGGGATCGCGGCGAATAGGAGCGTCGAGGCAAACGCGCCGATCACGATCAACGTCACGGCCAGCGAGTCTACGCGGGCGGGGATGTGATCAAACAGGTAGACGTCGCGGTTGAAGATCTCGACACCCATCGTGCTGGAGAGCCAGCGCTCGATCGGATCGATCTTGAAGGCCAGGAACACGCCAGCCGCGGTGCCCAGGATCGTGCCAATCAAGGCATCCCAGAAGGCGACCAGCAAGAACATCTGCAAGACGCCGCCGCGCGTCGCGCCGATGGCCGTCAGGATCCCGATGTCGCGGCGCTTCTCGGTGACCATCATCGACAGGATGGCAAACACGCAAAAGCCAGCCACGACAAGCACAAGGCTGAGCATCACGCCCATCAAAGTACGCTCGTTTTCGATCGCCCCCAAGAGCGGTCCGCGGAACTCTTCCCACGTGCGGACCTCCGATGGGTAGCCGCGCGCGAGGCCCATCAGGGCGAGGTTGTGGCGCAGGTCGTCGCGCAGCGCTGGGCCGTCCTTGTCGTAGTCGTGCAGCTTGACCAGGACCTCGGAGTACTCGCGCTTGTCGCCGATCAGATCAGCAAGCTCTTCGCGCTCGACGTAGACGCGATCGAGGTCCATCTCGTTCTCGCCGCTGCGAAACGTCCCGCCCACGCAGAAGAAGGCGTTGTTCATGACGACCTGACCCGAGACGGGATCCGGCACGCCGGTCGCGAGCTGCACGATGTCGCCGCGCATCAGTCCAAGGCGCGAGTAAAGCTGCTCGCCAAAAAGGACCACGGGGTCGGGCGCGCCGTGGCGCTCGTACTCGGGCGGCGAGGCGAAGGGATCATCCGCGTCCGCCACGCGCTTGCCACGCAAGCGGCCCGAGCGCGTCTTCGAGGGCTCCCGCTCAAGCGCCTCGCGCAGGTTCGTGGCCTGGTACTCGGCGTCGAAGTCGATGCCGACGAACTTGACCAGGGTCAGGTCGCTGTTCTGCGAGCTGGCCAGGTACACCTCGCTGCGCGCGGCGTCGTCGCCGGTCAGCGTGACCATGCCCGCCCACGTCAGATGGGGAGCTGCGGCCTCGATGCGCGGATCCGCATCCAGGATCGCCATCAGGCGCTCGGGACTGCGCGGTATCTCGCGGCCATCGTGCGCGAGGCGCGGCAGGCCGACGGGCGCGATCAGCAAGTCCGACAGGCTGCCGCGGATGCCCGAGCGCGCCTCATCCAGAAAGCCCGTCATGATCGACAAGATCAGGATCAACGCGCCCACGGCGACGAAGATCCCGGTGATCCCGATCAGGTTGGTCGGGCGCGCGACGAGGTAGCGCCAGCTAAGAAAGGTACGGTACAAGGCGCGCTAGTCTAACCCTCGGTGGCCGCGGCCTCGGCTTCTTCGGCGGCTTCTTCCTGCGCGGTGCGCGGACGCATCGTGGGGAAGAGCAACACGTCGCGGATCGAGTCCTGGCCCAAGAGGATCATCACCAAGCGGTCGATGCCGATGCCAAGCCCGCCGGCGGGCGGCATGCCGTACTCGAGCGCCTGCACGTAGTCGGTGTCGACCTCGCCGGGTGTCTCGGGGTCCTTCTGGGCGACCTGCTCTTCGAAGCGCGCCGCTTGGACCTCGGGGTCATTCAGCTCGCTGAAGGCGTTGCAGACCTCCATGCCACCGATGAACAGCTCGAAGCGCTCGGCGTAGCGCGGATCGTCCGGGTCGGCCTTCGCCAACGGGCAGATCGCGACGGGGTAGTGGGTCACGAAGACCGGACCCTCGAGGCTCTCTTCCACGGTCGCTTCGAAGACCTCGGACGCCAGCTTCCAGTAACCCCAGTCCTCGGGGATCTTGATGTCGAGCTCTTGCGCGCGCGCCCGCACGGCGGGCTCGTCGTCGATCTCGCAGCCGTTGAATTCGCGGAACAGCTCGTCGTAGCGCTTCTTCTGGAACGGCGCCTTCAGGCTGTAGGGCTTGCCGCGGAACTCGATGTCCGTCGTGCCAAGAACCTCAAGCGCGGCGCCCTCGAAGATGGACTCCATGATCTCCATCATGTGACGATAGTCGGCCTGCGCTTGGTACAGCTCGAGCATCGTGAACTCGGGGTTGTGCCGCGTGGACAGGCCCTCGTTGCGGAAGTTGCGGCTGAACTCGAACACGCGCTCGAGGCCGCCGACGATCAGACGCTTCAAGTACAGTTCGGGCGCGATGCGCAAGTACAGGTCCATGTCGAGCGCATTGTGATGCGTCACGAACGGCAAGGCTGCGGCGCCACCCATGATCGGATGCAGGGTCGGCGTCTCGACTTCCAAGAAGCCGCGCGACTCGAGCAGGCGCCGGATGAACGACAGGATCTGGCTGCGCTTCACGAACACATCGCGGCTGTCTTCCGACGCCCACAGGTCGACGTAGCGGCGGCGGTAGCGCGCCTCCTTGTCAGCCAGGCCGTGCCACTTCTCGGGAGGCGGAGCGAGGGCCTTCGACAGCATCGTGACCTCGCCACCCCAGATCGTCAGCTCGCCCTTTTGCGTGCGACCCAACTCGCCGGTGATCGCGACCAAGTCGCCGGGCTCGAACGTCTTGCGCAGCGGCCACCAATCTGCCAACCGCGCCTTCTGCAGGCCCACCTGCATGCGACCGGTGCGGTCCTGCACGGGCGCGAAGATCAGCTTCCCAAAGTCGCGCCAGCCCATGATGCGTCCGGCGACGGTGACCTCTTTTCCAAACAGCTCGCCGGGCTCTTCCTCGGTGCCCGCAGCGGCGACGATGTCGGCCACAGACATGGCGTCCACCCCGCGCGCGGGGTACGGATCGATGCCGGCCTCGCGCAGGCGGGCGAGCTTGGCGTGGCGGTCGGGATGGATGAGATCGGTCATGGGAGGTGCCTCGCGATTCGGCTTGGGCAAAAGAAAAGACGCCGGCGTGCAGGCCGGCGTCCTTGGAGGTGGTGGAGGATAGGGGATTTGAACCCCTGACTTCCACAATGCCATTGTGGCGCTCTACCAACTGAGCTAATCCCCCTCGTGCGCCGTGGGCGCAGGTGGTCTCGACAGATGCGGGACACCTGTCGAGGCGGAGAGAATGCCAGGGACGAGGGGGGCGGTCAATGCCAAGCGCGGGGTTTTTGGTTCCAGATGTGGGCGGATGCCACTCTTTTGCCCATCCAGGCCGCGTGCGAGTTCCAAGCGGGGCGCAGGAGCACTATGCTTGGCGCCTCCTTCCGCCGCTTCCTATAAGTAGCCCCAAAGTACCGTGAGCACCGAGACTAGCCCCAGCGTAGGCACCCGCTATCAACCCGAGACCTTCGAGGCCGCCTGGCAGGCGCGCTGGGAACAGGAGGGGACCTTCCGGGCTCTCAACCCCGGTGACGAGGGGTTCGATCCCGAGGCGAAGAAGTACTACGTGCTTAGCATGTTCCCGTATCCGTCGGGCGCGGGGCTGCATGTCGGGCACCCGATGGGGTACATCGGCAGCGATATCGTTGCGCGGAAGAAGCGCATGGAGGGCTACAACGTGCTCTTGCCCATGGGGTACGACGCGTTTGGGCTGCCCGCCGAGCAGTACGCGATCCAGACGGGGCAGCATCCCGCCGAGACGACGGCGGCCAACGTCGCGACCTTCCGCGGGCAGATGGAGCGCATCGGCCTGTCGTACGATTGGTCGCGCGAGTTCTGGACCAGCGACCCGAAGTACTACCGCTGGACACAGTGGATCTTTGCGCGCCTGTTCGACAAGGGGCTGGCGTATCAGAACGAGGTGCCGGTCTGGTGGTGTGAAGAGCTCAAGACCGTGCTGGCCAACGAGGAAGTGATCCAGGGCAAGTCCGAGCGCGGGGGCTTCCCGTGCGAGCGGCGTCCTTTGAAGCAGTGGATGCTGAAGATCACGGCATATGCCGATCGCTTGGTGGATGACCTCGAGCTGTGCGACTGGCCCGAGTCGGTCAAGACCATGCAGCGCGAGTGGATCGGTCGTAGCTTCGGCGCGGCGGTGCGCTTTGGCATTGCCGGTTTGGAGAGCGGCGCCGAGGGCTCGATCGAGGTCTTCACGACCCGTCCCGACACGCTGTTCGGCGCCACGTTTATGGTGCTGGCGCCCGAGCACGAGCTGGTGGCTCAGATCACGACGGAAGCTGAGCGTGCCGCCGTCGCGGCATACATCGCGACCGCGGCCGCGAAGTCGGACCTCGAGCGCACCGACCTGGCGAAAGAGAAAACGGGCGTCTTCACGGGCGCCTACGCTCTGAACCCCCTGCTGGATCCAAGTGATCCTGGCGCGAAGATTCCGATCTGGATCGCCGACTACGTGCTGGCCAGCTATGGCACCGGCGCGATCATGGCGGTGCCGGGTCACGACACGCGCGACCACGAGTTCGCGACCGAGTTCGGGTTGAAGATTGTGGAGGTCGTCAAGCCGCCGGCAGGCGAGGCGGGCCTGGCGGAGGGCGTGTGCTTCACGGGCAACGGCACGGCTGTGAACTCGGGACCGATCGATGGCTTGGCCACGAAGGAAGCGAAGGCCAAAACGATCGAGCTGTTGGCTGCGAAGGACGCAGGCGAGGCACGCACGAACTATCGCTTGCGCGACTGGCTGTTCAGCCGCCAACGTTACTGGGGCGAGCCGTTTCCGGTCCTGCACACCGAAGAGGGTGTCAAGCGCGTGGCGGATGAGGATCTGCCCGTCGAGCTGCCGCCCATGGACAACTTCACGCCTAGCTCGGACGGCGCCGCGCCGCTCGCGCGCGCTCAAGACTGGGTGAAGACGACCGATCCCGCCACCGGCAAGCCGGCGCTGCGCGAGACCGACACGATGCCCGGCTGGGCTGGCTCGTGCTGGTACTACCTGCGCTTCATGGATCCTGACAACGACACCGCGCCGTTCGCCGAAGACGTCGAGCGCTACTGGGGTGGCGTCGATCTGTACATCGGCGGCACCGAGCACGCCGTCTTGCACTTGTTGTATGCGCGCTTCTGGCACAAGGTGCTGTTCGATTTGGGCATCGTCTCGACGCCCGAGCCGTTCACGCGCCTGTTCAACCAAGGCATGCTGACAGCGTTCGCCTATCGCGATGGTGAGGGCAGGCTGATCCCCGCCGACGAGATCGAGATGGACGGCGACAAGGCCACGTCGAAAGCGACGGGCGAGGAGCTCGAGCGCGTGATCGCTAAGATGTCCAAGAGCCTGAAGAACGTTGTCAACCCCGACGACGTGATCGCGGAGTTCGGCGTCGATACGTTCCGGCTGTACGAGATGTTCATGGGGCCGCTAGGCGACTCGAAGCCGTGGAACCCGCGTGATGTTGCGGGCTCGCGGCGCTTCCTCGAGAAGCTGTGGCGCCTGTTCATCGATCAAGATGGCGACGGCTCGTTGCGCGCGCACTTGATGACGGACGGCGCGGGTGACGACGAGCTCGAGCGGTCCTTGAACAGGACGCTGAAGCGCATCGAAGACAGCTTCGAGGCCTTCAACTTCAACACTGCCATTGCGGCCATGATGAGCTTCGTGAACGAGGCTCAGAAGAAAGTCGAGAGCCTGTCGCGCAGTCAGGCCGAGCGTCTGTTGTGCGCGCTGTCGCCGTTCGCTCCGCACGTGACCGAAGAGCTGTGGTCCCGCTTGGGGCACACAGGGGGCATCGCGCGCGCCGCGTGGCCCAAGGTCGACGAGTCGAAGCTGGTCGACGAGACCATCGAGCTGGTTGTGCAGGTGATGGGCAAGCTGCGCGCGCGTGTGCACGTGGCTCCCGATGCTGCAGAAGAGGACGTGATCGCGGCCGCCAAGGCGGGCGTGCCCGAGTGGCTCGAGGGCAAGAACCTCGTTAAGACCATTCACGTCCCCGGCCGCCTTGTGAACTTCGTCGTTCGCTGATCCCCCCCTATTTCCTGGAGTCCCAAGTGAGTGTTCAAGAAGAAGCAGGTCTTGGTAGCGAAGCGCTACTCGAGACGGCCGCCGCGATCGTCGAGCGTGCCTCGGGTTATCCCGGTGTGCACGAAGCCGAGGCGCGTGTCGGTCTGACCGTCAACTCGTTCTCGCGCTTTGCCGACGTCGGCCCCACGCAGAGTGCCGAGCGCGCGCGCCTGGATGTGTCGTTGCGTTTGCGGATGGCCGATGGCTCGAAGCTGACCGAGGCGGGCAGCCACGGCCAATCGCTGGACGTGGAAGATGTCGATGCGCTGATCGAGCGCGCGGCGAGTCTGGCGAAGGTCTCGCCGGCGCTGGTCGACCCCGTTGCGATGGGCGGTCCGGTGAAGGTCGACATGCAGAAGCTGACGGGGTCGGCGGACCCAGCGACGCTGGCGCACGATCCCGCGCGCAAGGCGAAGGCGATCGGCGATGCGATTGCGCGCTGTGAGGCCGCCGGCGTGAATCCCGCGGGTCTGTACGACACGACGGGGGCCGCGCAGGCGCTCTTCAACTCGGCCGGCCGCGCGGTGCGCAGCGAGAGCTCGCGGGCCTCGTTCGCGCTGACGGCGACGGTGCCGGACGCAGCGGGCCTTGGTGGCGCTGGCTGGGGCGAGTGCATCCGCAGCACGGCGGGCGAGCTCGAGGCTGGCTTGATTGATGCCGCGGTGGGCCGCGCTCTCCTAAAGGCGGCACCAGGTGTGGAACGCGGGGCTGTGAAGCCGGGCGAGTTCACGGTGGTGCTCGAGCCAGCGGCGGTCTCATCGCTGCTTTTGTTCGCGAGCTACTACGGGTTTGGCGCGAAGGAGGTCGAGGAGCAGTCCTCGTTCCTGTGCGGGCGCATTGGCGAGAAGCTGTTCCCAGAGAGCCTCGTGATCCGCGATCGTTGGAATCATCCGATGTACCGCACAAGTGGGTTTGACGGTGAAGGCACGCCGAAGAAGAGCCTAGCGCTACTCGAGAATGGTGCTCTGACGGGGCCCGTGACCGATCGGCGCTTTGCTCATAAGCTGCTCGGAGACGCCGACGCATCCACAGGTCACGGCGCGCCGCAGCCATCGGGCCATGGTCCGTCGGCGGGGGCGCTAGCAATCGACGCTGGGGATCAGACTCTCGAAGAGCTGATCGGTGGCGTCGAGCACGGCCTCTTGGTCAGCCAGTTCCACTACACAAACGTGATCGACCCGCGCGAGATGATGCTGACCGGCATGACCCGCAACGGGCTGTTCTTGATCGAAGACGGGAGGCTTGCGGGTCCTTTGAAGAACCTGCGCTTCACCATGAGCCTTGTGCAGGCGCTTCAGAACGTGACGGGCATTGGCTCGGAACTCGACATCTCTGGCGCCCTGTTCGACGGCGAGGTGGTTGCCCCGCCCGTGCGAATCGAGAGCTTCCGTTTCACCTCGGCGACTGACTTCTAGGAGCTCTTCCATGTCTGATTTCATGAAAACAAGCGCGGCCGCCGTGGCCGCCGCAGAGGCGCAAGGCGCGACCTACGCCGACGCGCGCTTCAACGAGCTGTACACCGAGAAGTACGGCCTGCACAACGGCGCTCTGGAAGACGCGAGCACAAGCGAGCAGCGCGGACTCGGGCTGCGTGTGCTTGTCGATGGTGCCTGGGGTTTTGCTGCTGCGGGCGGCGACGAGCCGGGGGCGGCAGCGGAGCTGGCCAAGCGCGCGGTCGATGCGGCGCGCGCGCTGGCAACGGCGCGGCGGACACCCGTCGAGCTGACCGCCGACAAGCTCGAGTCCGGCGAGTATCGGACCCCGGTTGAAGAGGATCCGTTCGCGTTGTCCTTGGCCGACAAGGTCGACTTCCTGGTGGCGGCCGACGCGGGGCTTCAGGGTCACGAGTCGGTGGTTGCGCGCGACGTCAACTTGGGTCTGCGCCGCGAGCGGCAATGGTTCGCAGCGTCGGGCGGGGTCGAGCAGTATCAAGAGCTCACGCGCTGCGGCGCGGGCGTGTCGGCGACGGCGGCGATTGGCGGCGTCGTCGAGCGGCGTAGCTACCCGGCCTCGTTCGGTGGCAACTACGGCGCTGCGGGCTTCGAGTTCGTGCGCGCGATGGACCTGCCGGCTCACGGACGCCGCGTGCGCGACGAGGCTGTCGAGCTGTGCTCGGCACCCGTGTGCGAGGCGGGCGAGCGCGACCTGATCTTGATGGGCAACCAGCTGATGCTGCAGATCCACGAGTCGGTCGGTCACCCAAACGAGCTGGACCGCGTGTGCGGCCACGAGGTCGACTTGGCGGGCGCGTCGTTCGCCACGACCGAGAAGCTGGGCAAGTTCCAGTACGGCTCGGACATCGTGAACTTGGTGGCGGACTCGACGGCTCCGGGTGGGCTCGACACACGCGGCTGGGACGACGATGGCGTGAAGTCGGGGCGCTGGCACGTGGTGAAGGACGGAATTTTCAACGGCTATCACACCAGCCGCGAGTGGGGACATCGGATCGGCGAGTCGGAAAGTCGCGGCACCAACCGCGCCGAGGGTTGGTACAACCCCGCGATCATCCGGATCACCAACTTGTCGCTGATGCCCGGCACCTGGACGCTTGACGATCTGATCGCCGACACCGAAGACGGCGTCTTGTGCGACACGGTTAAGATGTGGTCGATTGACCAGCGCCGCTTGAACTTCCAATTCACCACCGAGGTCGGCCACGAGATCAAGAACGGCAAGAAAGGCCGCATGGTCCGCAAGCCGACGTATCAAGGCAACACGCCGGACTTCTGGCGCTCTTGCGACGCGATCTGCAACGAGGACCACTGGCAGCTGTGGGGCGTCCCCAACTGCGGCAAGGGGAATCCGATGCAGGTGGCCGAGATGAGCCACGGAGCCGCGCCGGCGCGCTTTCGCAAGCAGACGTTTGTAGTGTGACCCCGAGGCCACTCAGATGCCCCTATCCGGATCATCAGGTCGATTTCCAGAGAGCCCACTAGGGCACGCACACAGCTTGATGGGGAGCTAAGGTCCTGCTAGAACCTGCCCCACCGAACAACCCTCTCCAACCCACTAAATAATCATGGCACACGCACTTCCCGAGCTTCCTTTCCCGAAGGACAGCCTTGCTCCGCACATCTCTTCCGAGACCCTCGACTACCACCACGGCAAGCACCACAACGCTTACGTGAACAAGCTGAACGACCTGATCGCCGGCACCGACCTTGAGAGCGCCTCGCTTGAGGACATCGTCAAGCGTTCGAGCGGCGGCACCTTCAACAACGCCGCGCAGCACTTCAACCACAGCTTCTACTGGAACTGCCTGAGCCCTGACGGCGGCGGCGCGCCGACCGGCGACCTTGCCGCAGCGATCAACTCCAAGTGGGGCAGCTTCGAAGCCTTCAAGGAAGACTTCTCCGGCAAGTGCGCGACGCTGTTTGGCTCGGGCTGGGTCTTCCTGGTGAAGAACGCTGACGGCAGCCTCGACATCACGCAAGAGCCGAACGCCGGCTGCCCGCTGACCAGTGGTGTCACGCCGCTGATGACCTGCGACGTCTGGGAGCACGCTTACTACGTCGACCAGCGCAACGCGCGCCCGGCTTACGTCAAGGCGTTCTGGAACCTGGTCAACTGGGACTTCGTCGCTTCGAACCTGTAGCACGACTCTCTCGAGACAAAGAGGCCCAAGGCTCCTGCGCAGGAGCCTTGGGCCTCTTTACTTGGAGCCGAGGATACGGTCGATCGCTTCGCCGATGTCCGCTACGAAGTGGTCGTCCGCTTCGAGCTCGTCTTTCTTCGACATGCCCTTGCCGGTGGCGACGAGATAGCGCGCCGGAATGCCGGCGCGGCGGCCGGCCTTGAGGTCGCGCATCGAGTCGCCGACGATCGCGCTGCGGCTGAGATCGAGGTCGTGCTTCTCGGCAGCCTCGATCAGCATGCCGGGGCTGGGCTTGCGACAGTCGCAGGTCTTGCGATAGGTCTCGCTGCCGATCTCGGGGTGATGCGGGCAGGCGAAGTAGTCGTCGACTTCGGCGCCTTCTGCGGCAAGCATGTTGTCGAGGCGCGCATGGATGGCGGCGAGGTCCAGCGGCGTGAGAATCCCGCGCGCTATGCCGCTCTGGTTCGTGACGACGATGACGACAAAGCCCGCGTCGCGCGCGCGACGGATTGCGGCGGCAGCACCCGGGATCAGCTGCAGGTCGTCAGGGTTGCTGAGGTAGTCGACCTCGACGTTGATCGTGCCGTCGCGATCGAGGAAGAGGCCCGGGCGCGGGCTCATCAGATGCCCGGCTGACCTTCGGCGGCGGCGGAAGACGGCGCTTCGAGCGCATCGCTGCCCAGGCGCAGGCGCAAGTGCACACGCGATGGGGCCAGCGCGGTGTTCGTGCGGATTGGCATCAAGAACTCACCCAGCGGTAGCCAGAGAGGGAACCGCCACACGCGTGGGGCGCGCGACGAGTCGTCGTTCGGTACCAGGAACCAGCGGCGATTCGGAGTCAGGTAGAGCCCGGCGGTGCGATAGCCGTTCAGCTCGAACTCGACGCGGTATGACTCGTCCTCGTCGAAAGCGACGATGCACGGGGTCGCGTAGCCAGAGGCCACGCCGTCAATGATCACATCCGCGCCGGGTGGCGTTGTCGACAGGCTGACGCCCGCCGGCCGGTTGTCCCAGACCAGGTCCGGCCGCGGAGTGGTCCACGACAGGCAGCTGGTCAGCGGCACAAGAAGGGCGGCGGTCGCGAGGACTTGGAGCGCGCGGCCGAGGCGGCGCGAGACTTTTGAGCGGGGGCGCATGTTCCTATTGTCGGCCGGTTTGCCCTCGGTGGCAAGCACATGACGCTTGCACCGAGCGGCTTCCTGCGCCAATCTTCCTGGGATGGAAGCCCCCTCGACTTCGAAAATGCCTCTGGATGGTCCTGATTCTTGGAGTCGGCGTGTGCTGTTCATGGCACTTGTCGTGGGTCTATTGGCGTTTGTGCGCCTTGGGCAGTGGAGCCTGTGGATCGATGAGATCTTCACCTTGTCCGACTCGCTCGACCAAAGCGTGGGGGATAACCCCGTCGGATATGTTGTTTTTGGTTGGTTCTATCGGGCGGTTCTGTCCTTTGGCGAGCGGCCTGACGAGTGGACGATGCGGATTCTGCCCGCGATCTTCGGGTGGCTCGGGATCCCGCTGACCTACTGGGCCTTCCACAAGACGGCCGGCCGGCGCGTGGCGGCGGCTGCGGCGCTGCTGTTGGCGGCAAGCTCGTGGCATCTGTACTGGGCGCAAAACGCGCGCTTCTACACGCTTGTGCAGGACCTTGCCTTGCTTGGGGCGGGTTTCGGGTTGCGTGGGCTATTCGGGCTCGAAGGCAAGCGCCGCCTCGGGCTTTTGGTGACGGGCCTTGGCTTCTTTGGGCTCGCTACGTTGGCGCATCCCACCGCCGGACTTGTGGCCGCGGCGTTTGTCTTGGCCGCGATCTTCATGATCGTGACGAACCTGGGCGACGGGCGAACGCTTGGCCAAGGCGGCGCCGGAAAGCTGCTGCTTGGGGTGGGTGTCCTTGGCTTGATCGCCGTCGCGATCTGGGGCCGGCCGATCTACACGCTTTGGGTCAATAACAAGGGTGGCGGAACGCCGATTCACCTCGTCCTGTCCCTCGGTTTTTTCGTGACGCCGATCGTGGGGGCCGCGGCGCTCTTCGGTGCGGTGGACTCCGTTCTGCGACGCTCGACGTTTGGGCAGCTTGCCAGCCTCGTTGTGATCTTTGGAACCCTCGCAGCAGCGCTGGTCTCGTTCTTTGCGCGCATGAGCGCTCAGTACATGTTCGCCTTCCTGCCTTGGTTCTGCCTGATGGCGGCGCTCCCGCTCGGTTGCTTGAAAGCGAAACGCGAGCGCTTCTTGGGCCTCGGGTTCCTCGGCCTCTTGGCCCTCTCCGGCATCACGTCCGAGGGCTTGTACCTAACCGTGCGCAGCGGCGAGCGGCCGCACTGGCGCGAGGCGTACCGCTACGTCTGGAATCACCGCAGCGGCAACGACCAGATTTTTGGGATGGCGGGGGAGGTGGGGCAGTACTACCTCGAGCCGCAGACGCTCGAGCTGCGCGAGATCGACGCTCTGTCCTACCTCGACCGCTGGCGCGCGGGGGCGGTGCGTGCGTGGGCGCGCGAGGACCGGCGCGCCTGGTTCGTCTTGAATCGCGAAGAGCTGCTCGACTGGCCAACCGAGACCAAGAACGACTTCGAAGCGATGCTAGCCGCCGACTGCCGTTTGGTGAAGTCGTGGCCTCTGTACGTCGAGTCGCGCAACCTCTCCGTCGAAGTCTACCTACGCGAATAGGACCGCTCTCGCGGTCCTATTCGGCAGACGGCCTGGCGCGAGAAGAGGCTAGTCGTTCGCGCGTCCCATGAAGTCGCCCGTCTCGGTGCTGACCTTGACGCGCTCGCCCGCCTTGATGTGCAGCGGGACCTTGATTGGCTGGCCGGTCTCAAGCACGGCGTCCTTCTTCACGTTCGTCGCCGTGTTGCCCTTGACGGCCATCTCGGCTTCGACGACCTCGAGGATCACGGACGGCGGCAGCGCGATGTCAATGGGCGTCGTGCCATGGAATGTCACCTCGACGCCCTCATTCGGCTTCACATAACCCATCTTGTCGCCAACGAGATCCTTCGAGAGGTGGAACTGCTCGTAGGACTCGGAGTCCATGAATACATAGTCGCCGTTGGACTCCTGGTACAGGTACTCGGACTTCTTCTTGTCGAGGAAGGCGACCTCGACCGTCTCGGCAGAAGACAGCCGCAGCGACAAGTTCTGACCCGAGTTCAAGTTCTTGAGCTTCAGCTGGATGATCGAGCGCAAGTTGCCGGGCGTGCGGTGCTCGTAATCTGTGATCAGAAGCAGCTCGCCGTCTTTCTCAAGGACTTGTCCTTTGCGGACATCGGTGGAACGTGTGGCCATAGGGGAGGTTTCGTGTGGGGGTTGGGTTGGGGCAGCAGGATAGCGGCGAATCAGTACTCGCGGCGCCGTGTGCTGGAGGGAATGTCGAGGGCCCGGCGGTATTTGGTCACGGTGCGGCGAGCGATCTTGACGCCCTCGGCTTCGGCGAGCAGCGCTGCAAGTTGATCATCGGAATAGGGCTTCGTCTTGTCTTCCGAGTCCACGATCCGGCGCAGCTTGTCCTTGATGCTGGTCTGGCTTTCAGATTCGCCCTCGCTATTCACCGTACCGGAGGTGAAGAAGAACTTGAGCGGGAAGATGCCACGCGGTGTTTGGGCGTACTTGCCGGCGGCGGCGCGGCTGACTGTCGAGATGTGCACGCCAGCTTCGTCCGCGATCTCTTGCATGCGCATCGGCACCAGCTTGGAGACGCCGTGCTCCAAGAAGCCCTTTTGGCGCCCGAAGATTGCGTCGGCGATGCGCTCCATCGTCGACTTGCGCTGCTGCACGGCGTTGATGAACCAGCGCGCGGCTTCGAGCTTCATTTTCACCCACTCGAGCACGGCTTGGTCGTCGCCGGCCTCGCGCGCTTGGCGCAGCAGCGACTTGTAGTTGGGGCTGACGGTCAGGTCGGGCGTGCGTTGGCGCGGGAGCCGTACTTGGTATTCGCCGTCGACTTCTTCGACAACGATGTCGGGGTGAATGACCGCGGCGGTGTCCTCGGTCTGTCCGTGGCAAGGGTAAGGATCGAGCCCGCGGATCAGCTCGAGCGCGTGTTTGATCTCTTCGATGCTGCGGCCCGTCGCGCGCGTGATGCGTGGCAAGCGGTTGGTGGTGATGTCCTCGAGGTGGTTCTCGACAAGCTCGTGAACAAGCGGGTCCCAGAAGGGATGGTCTTCTAATTGAAGCAGCAGGCACTCGCGCAGATCTCGCGCACCGATTGCGGCGTGCGCGACCTCACGCAACTTCTCAAGCACGTCGAGCAGATCTTCGGGAGTCACGGCCGCCTTGTAATAAGCACTCGCAAGGTCCTCAAGGCTGTCGGGCAAGTAGCCGCGATCGTCCAACGAGTAGATCAGGTACTCGGCTAGCTCGCGGTCGCCGGAGCTCAGGCTCATGAACGAGAGGTTCTCGCGCAGGGTGTCGCCAAGGCTTTGCGAGCGTGCCGGCGTGTTGCTCATGGCCTCGAGCTTGCGGTCGGCGCCCTCTTGATCGATGCGCGGGACCCGCGTGCCGTCCCCGAGCTCGCGGTCGTACGTCTCGAGCATGTCAATCATGCCCTCGTAGCCGGTGTCAGCTGGATTTTCGTCGGGGTTGGGAGCCTCGGGGGCTTCCTTTTCGAGCTCAACCTCGGCGACTTCGAGAAACGGGTTCTCCATCAGCTCTTGCTCGACGCGCCCCTCGAGATCGAGGCTCGAGAGCTGCAGGATCTGCATGGCCTGGATCATCTGCGGCGACTGAACGAGTCGCTGCTCCATGCCGGTGTGCTGGGAGATTCCGAGTTTCATGTAAGCGGGCAATGGGGGGAGAGACGAAGACTGAGTGGCGGGCTGGCTCCCATGATATGCGAGGGAACGCCTCTTGACAGGTGAGACCTTCGCCCCGAGCCGACATAATGCTAGCCATGAGACAACCGGAAGATGCACAGATTGGAGCCCAGTCGGGTGGGAAGCTGCCCGATTGGGAGCTGAAGGCCTGGCGGAGGATTGCTGCTGGCCTGATGGTCGAGCAGAGCGTGAGCGACAAAGACACCGCGAAACGGTGGCAAGCGCACGTGAAAGCGGGCGACTTTGATCCCGACCACTGCGCGGACGAGATTTTGTCGGCTCCGCCCGCGAAGCCCGCGGACGCCGAGTCGAAGTTGCTGCTGCGCACAGCGCGGCTCGAGCGCGACCTCGTGATGACGCCACTCTTGCGTGGCGTCTCGGGTGCCAGCCGCAAGGCGCGCGGCGCCGCGCGCACCGGCGTCGCCGCGATGCTGATGCAGCTGATGGTGCTTGCGATCTACAGCATCCTGATCTTCCTCTTCTTGCTTGTGCTCGAATACAAAGGCGTCCGCGTGGACGCCTTCTTCCAGTCGCTACTTGACCTCATCCCTGCGCTCCCCGAAGCGGGCTCCTGATCCATGACTTCAGACGAGAAAACGAGCGGCCCCGGCCTGTTCTCCCTCACACAGATTCGCCACCTGATGCGGACCGAGTTCGAGCGCGCGAAGCGCTACTCGTACCCGCTCGCGTGTCTGCTTCTCGAGATCGATGGAGTTGGTGTGTATCGCGATCGCGCCGGCTTCGATGCGAAGGAAGCCCTGCTTGACGATCTGATCGAGCTGATGCGCAAGGAGACGCGCACGTGCGACTACATCGGGCGCATGCTGGACGACAGGTTCTTGCTTGTCCTGCCGCACACGAATCCTGAGGGCTCGGCGACGCTCTCGAGGCGCCTGCAGGAAATGGCGAGTGGTCTCGCGCCGGAGGGTGGCGATTTCCAAGTGCGCATCTCGATCGGTGCTAGTTACTTCCACGATGGCGCGCCACTGTTCTTCGACGTGTTGCTTGAAGGCGCCGAAGAGGCGCTCGCTGCTGCAGCGGGTGGCAAGTTCGTCGAGGCTTCGCAGTGAGCCAGGCGGGCGCGCTGACGGTCCTCTTGGCCGAGGACGAAGTCCTGATCGCCGAGACCTTGGGGGACGCGCTTGGGGATGCTGGGTTCCGCGTGCTGTTCGCGAAAGACACGGCCGAGGCGATTGGGAAGTTGGCCGAGGATCCCGACGTCATCGTCAGCGACATCCGCATGCCGGGTGAAGGTGGCATGGCGCTGTTGAAGGCCTCAGTAGAAGCCGATCCCGATCGGCCCGTCATCATGATGACGGGCTTTGCGACGGTGGACAACGCTGTCGAGGCGATGCGCCTTGGTGCTGTGAACTACGTGCAGAAGCCGTTTGACAACGAATCGGTGGTGCAGATGGTGCGCGGGACGAGCCGCGTGCGCGCGCTCGAAGCCGAAAACCGCGCGCTGCGCGAGCAGCTTAAAGGCGCGATGTCGTGCGGCCAGATGGTCGGCGCGTCGGGCACGATGGCCGCTGTGTTCGAGCGCATCCGCACCGTCGCAGTGACGGACGCCACCGTGTTGATCACGGGCGAGAGCGGCACGGGCAAAGAGCGCGTCGCGCTGGCTCTGCATGAGGCGAGCGCGCGCAGCGAAGGGCCGTTTGTGGCGATCTCATGCGCGGCTCTGCCCGAGAGCCTTTTGGAGGCCGAGCTGTTTGGCCACGAGAAGGGCGCGTTCACCGACGCGCACCGCGAGAAGCGTGGGCGCTTCGAGCTTGCCGACGGTGGCACCTTGTTCCTCGACGACATCGACGACATGCCACTTGCCGTGCAGGTGAAGCTGTTGCGCGTCTTGCAAGAGCGCAACTTCGAGCGACTGGGTGGCGAGCAGACGATCGACGTCGACATCCGCATTGTCGCCGCCACGAAGGCGCCGCTGCGCGGGCTCGTCCGCGCGGGCACGTTCCGCGAAGACCTCTTCTACCGGATCAACGTAGTGCCCGTGCAACTGCCGCCCCTGCGCGACCGCGATGGGGATGTCCCGCTCTTGGTGCGGCACCTGATCGAGCGTCACGCAAAGGGCCGCGAGTACACGATCTCGGCAGCAACGATGACGATGCTCGAACGCTATCCGTGGCCGGGCAACGTGCGCGAGCTCGAGAACGCCGTGCAGCGCGGCATTGCGCTGGCCGGGAAGAACAAGGAGCTCGAGCGCGAGCACCTATTGCCACTCGACAAACGCTGGCGCGGAGCCACCGAGCCCGCCGATGAAGTCCGCCCGCTGCGCGAGGTCCTGAAGGAGACCGAGGCCGCGCATCTGAAGCGCGCGCTCGAGGCGACCGCGGGTCACCGCACACAGTGCGCCGACATGCTGGGCATCTCGCGCAAGGTCCTGTGGGAGAAGCTGAAAGAGCACGGCTTGCAAGAGTCCGACGACAAGGGCGAGGGCTAGTCCGTCTGACCATGGTTTTGCTCAACATCGAGCTGCCCGAAGGGAGCCAAGTTGTGGGGGACCTGCACCTCGATGTGGACGGTGGAAAGGACGCCCCGGATCTGGTGCAGTTCGCCCGCTTTCTCAAGGGCTCGGACGCACCGGTCCTTGTGATTCTGGGCGACCTCTTCGAGTACTGGTTGGGCCCAAGTCACACAAGCACTCCCGGTGGGCGCACCGTGTGTCAGCAGCTCGCCGCGTTCCCCGGCCGCGTGGTTCTGATCCCCGGCAATCGCGACGTACTGGCCGGCTCCGAGCTCGAGGCCTTTGGCATCCAACTCGCCCCTGACGGGGTCCTCGGCAGCCTGCCCGGCGGCACAAAAATGCTGCTCCTGCATGGCGACGAGCTATGCATCCGCGACGTGAACTACCAACGCCTGCGCCGCTTCCTGCGCAGCCCGCTGGTGCGCGGCACGTTGCGCCATCTGCCCGCCTTCGCCACGCGCGCGATCGCGCGCCTCTTGCGCAAGCACTCCGAGAAGGCGACCCCCAAGAAAGCCCCGCTCGAAGTCACGCAAGACGCGGACGAGGCCCGCCGGCGTTTGACCGCAGCCGGCGCAGGCGTCCTCGTCGCAGGTCACGCGCACCGCTTCCGCGACGAGGCTCTTGGCGACGCCTCACGTCTCCTGATCCTCGACGCCTTTGGCGGCGAGAGGGACGTGCTGAGGGTCGGGGAACAAGCAGGCCTTTCGTTCGCCTCCTCGGCAGAAGCCGCGCTATGAGACATCACCAACCCGAGACCCCTGCTAGCCCAAAGACCCCGCTCCAGCGGAAGCGCTCTCGAAGGAAATCAACTGCGCGCGCTTGGGCGATCGCGTTCTTCCTCGTGGCGATCAGCGTGATTGGGCTCCTGAATTCGGGCTACACCGTTCGCGGCTTGACACGCATGATCTTTGAGCCGGACCGCGCGTTCGACTCGGAGCTCTGGCAGGCGCAAGATGACAATGGCACGAACTACTCGATCCCCACACGCGAGTCGATGATCGACGACCTGCTCGAATCCGAGGTATTGATCGGACTGACCCGCAGCGAGGTTGAAGAGCTTCTCGGTCCTGCAATGGCCGGATTGGACGCTGAGCGTTGGTTCTACTACGTGGGCTCAGCGGTCATCGACTCGGTCGTGCTCGAGGTGACTTTCGGCGAAGCCGGGCTCGTGACCGCCGCTCGAACCTTCGCATCTTGAGACGTGTCTGGGGTGCCTCTGTTGGCAGATCTCGGCCCCGCTTCCCGGCGTGCGGCTCTGCATCTGACTTGATCGCGGGTAGACTGTTTCCCCCTGTCCGCCCTGGGCATTCAATCTCTCCATGATGCACTCCAAAACCCCGCTTGTCATCGCGATCGATGGCCCCGCCGGCGCAGGCAAGAGCACCGTTGCGCGCGGGCTCGCCGCAGCACTCGGGCTGCGGTTCCTGGACACGGGCGCGATGTATCGCGCGGTGACTCTGTTGGCTCACGAGGCCAGCATTCCCGACAGCGACGGGGCCGCACTCATGCTGCTGGCGCGCGACGTGAAGCTGGACTTCGATCAAGAGGGCCGGATCCAAGTCGCAGGGCGTTCGCTCGAGCCGGCCGTGCGTTCGAGCGACGTCACGAGCTCCGTCTCCGAGGTCTCTGCCCACGCCGGCGTGCGCGAAGCGGTTGTTGCCCGGCAACAAGAGTTCGGGCGCGAATGGGAGGGCCTTGTCGCCGAGGGGCGCGACACCACGACCGTGGTGTTCCCCGATGCGCGCTTCTTGTTCTACCTGGACGCGAGCGCCGCCGAGCGCGCGCGCCGTCGCGCCGCCGAGCTCGGCATCCCGGACGAAGCCACACGCATCCAACGCGAGATCGAAGCGCGCGACGCCTACGACTCGGGCCGCGAGCACTCGCCTCTGCACCTTGGCGAAGGCGTGACTCTCGTCGGCACCGATGGTCTCGGCCCGGACGACGTGATGGCCAAGCTGCTCGACATCGTGCGCAAGAGCGTGAGCGAGGCGTCCGCCCAACCAAAAAGCGTGAGCGAGTCACCGACCGACGCGCGCTCAACGGAAGGAGCCCAGGGACGTGACTGACGAGCCCAAGCTGCGCGTCCGGCGCACGCTCACCTACCGCTTCTGCGTCGGGTCTTGCTGGTGGCTCGGGAAGACCCCGTTGATGCCCTGCAAGGTGACGGGAGCGCAGCACATCCCCAAGTCGGGGCCGTGCGTCTTCGTGGCCAACCACCAGTCGTTCCTCGACATCCCGTTCTTCGCGGCCCAGATTCCCCGGCACGTGAGTTTCGTGGCCCGCGAGAGCCTGGCGAAGTCGAAGTTGCTGGCCTACATCATGGACCAGGCGGGCTGCGTGCTCGTCAAGCGGGGCGAGTCGGACCTGGCGGCCGTCCGGGAAATGGTCGCCCATTTGAAGGGCGGGGACGCGGTCTGCATCTTCCCCGAAGGGACGCGCTCGAAGGACGGCTCCATCGGTGAATTCCGCCGGGGTGCCCTGCTCGCGGCCCGCCGAGGAGGCGCTCCCGTCATCCCCGTGGGGATCTCAGGCTCGTTCGAGGCCTGGCCACCAGGTCAAAAGTGGCCCCATTCGCGCAGGATTCGGTTCGCCATCGGTGAGCCGATTGACCCGCGGTCCGAGAACGCGCTCGAAAACGTGCGCGCGCGGGTGGTCGAGCTGGCCACGAGCCGCTAAACTCCCCGGTTCTCGAATCCCTGGACTGCGCCGTTTTTTGGGCGCCGCCAGCCACCGGGCTCTTTATAAGGGGCACGGTCGGAGTATGGGATGGCCGAGCCTTGCGTTACGAAAAGCCTTGTTCAACCGTTTCAACACTCTCTTCACCAATGGCCCTCACATCCAGACGCGTCAAGCAGTTCGAGCTTGACGCAGACTTCCTCGATGCGGAAGTCGAAAACATCATCGGCGACATCACCGCCGAAGCCCTTGACGAGCAGCTGTCAGCTGCAATCAAGAGCATCCCCATCGACAGCATTGTCAAAGCGACGGTCGACACCGTCGACGAGCGCACCGGCCTCGTCGTCCTCGACGTCGGCGGCAAATCGGAAGGCACGATTGCCCTCTCCGAGTTCGGCGAAGACATGCCCCAGCCGGGCGAAGTCTTCGACGTCTACTACTCCGGTCTCGACGACACGGACACCGCGATGCTCTCGAAGCGCCGCGCCGACCGTCTCGCGGCTTGGGACGCTGTCTTCAACAAGTACAAGGAAGGCGACGAGGTTCAAGGCGAAGTCCAGCGCAAGATCAAAGGTGGTCTGCTTGTGGATGTGGAGGGCGTGAACGTCTTCCTGCCGGCCAGCCAGGTCAACCTTCGACGCACGCACGACATCTCCGAGTTCATCGGCGAGGCGATCCGCGCGCGCATCATCAAGATCGACCCCGAGCGCATGAACATCGTCGTGTCGCGTCGTCGCCTGCTCGAAGAAGAGCGCGCGGAGAAACGCGAGAAGCTGATGGAGAACCTGGAGGAAAACCAGGTCCGCATGGGCACGGTCAAGAACATCGCCGACTTCGGTGTGTTCGTCGACCTCGGCGGCATCGACGGTCTCCTGCACATCACGGACATGTCTTGGGGTCGCCTCAAGCACCCCTCCGAGATGGTCGCCATCGGCGACGAGCTCGAGGTCATGGTCCTGCGTGTCGACCGCGAGCGCGAGCGCATCGCGCTGGGCATCAAGCAAAAGACGACGTCCCCGTGGGACGGCATCGAGGCGCGTTACGGCGTCGGCATGAAGGCCAAAGGCGAAGTCGTCAACATCATGTCCTACGGTGCTTTCGTCAAGCTCGAGGACGGTGTCGAGGGTCTCGTGCACATCTCCGAGATGTCCTGGACACGCCGCATCAACCACCCGTCCGAGCTCGTCGAGCCCGGCCAAGAGGTTGAAGTTGTTGTCCTGGCTCTGGACCTCGAGAAGCAGGAAGTCTCGCTCGGCATGAAGCAAGCCGACGCGAACCCCTGGGATCTCGCCCAAGAGCACTACCCGGAAGGCACGATCATCGAAGGTCGCGTCCGCAACCTCACCACGTACGGCGCATTCGTCGAGATCGAAGAGGGCATCGATGGCCTCCTGCACGTCTCGGACATGTCCTGGACGAAGAAGGTTGCGCACCCGTCCGAGGTCGTCAAGAAAGGCGATCAGCTGACCTGCGTTGTGCTCTCGGTGGATGTGGACAAGCGCCGCATCGCTTTGGGCCTGAAGCAGCTGAGCCCCGACCCGTGGCTCGACCAGATCCCCAACAACTACCACGTTGGCGACCTGCTCTCGGGCTATGTCACGAAGATCACCAACTTCGGTGTCTTCGTGAAACTCGAGGACGACCTCGAGGGTCTTCTGCACGTCTCCGAGCTCGCCGATCACAAGATCGAGAGCCCCGAAGACATCGTGCAGCTCGGCATGAAGATCGAGGTGCGCGTGATCCGCGTCGACCTCGACGACCGCAAGATCGGTCTCTCCTTCGTCCACGCTGACTTCTCCGAGAACGACAAGCTCGCTCCGAAGAAGAAGAAGGCACCGGCTCCGGCCGAGGCGGATGATGATCGTCCCCGCGGTGGTGGCATCGACCTTGGCGCCGCGATCTCGCAAGCCGCCGGTGGCGCGCTTGCCGAGGCGCCGGTGGTCGAGGAAGCGCCTGCTGAAGAGGCTCCCGTTGAGGAAGCCGTCGTCGAGGAGGCACCTGCCGAAGAGGCTCCTGTCGAGGAAGCTGTTGCCGAAGAAGCTCCCGTCGAGGAAGCTGCTGCCGAAGAGGAGAAGCCTGAGTAACCCTCAAGGCCTCTAGACCTCAGTAAGGCGAGCCGGACAGAGAGATCTGTCCGGCTCGCTGCTTTTTGCACCAGCGCGTCCCTGTAGGCTAGACACTTGGTATCCGGAGTCTTCCCCGGGCCTAGAACTCCCATGCGCAATCTCTTCTTGATCCTGGTCTTGCTACCGCTCGCAGGCTGCTTCTTCATGCGGCCCATGCAGCGCGAGGGGCCCGGAGCGGACCCGCTTGTGCAAGAGGATGCGATCGAGTCCGCGCAGCTCGTGGCGGAGGCGTTGAACTCGGGCCAGGACGACCTCGCACGGCGCGTGCTTCTGCGGATGCGTGCCGTGAATCCCGACGCTGGAACCCTGGCTTGGATCGAGAGTGTCGAGACTGTGCTGGACGGACGCGCGCTCTTGGACACGCTCACGCTTTCGCTTGAGGTTCGCTCGACAGAAGATCCAGAGCATCGGCAGCGCCAACTTGTCTTGCGCGCATTTGCCGAGGGTCAGGACACGCTGGTGCTGCGCATGAGCCCGCCGGTCTTGCGCTGCCAGCGGTCGTGGCTCGACTCGGCTGGACATGGCGGCAGCAGCGACGACGGCGTGGGGCTTGAGTGGCTCGACACGCTGACGATCCCCGGGAACACGCAGCTCGAGTTCCCGATCATGAACTTGGATGGCGGCCGCGGCCAGGCGGCTGCGATGCGCGAGACGTGGAGTCTCGAGATGCACTTCTGCTACCTCGAGCAGGGCGAGCAGCAGTACCCGGTGAACGCTCCTCACGTACAGGGCTGCGATCGCTACTTGCTTGCCCGGCAGCTACAGCTTGGTCCTTTGGAGCCAGGGCCTTTGGTTGAGCTGATGGGGGCGGCGGAGCGGCCCCGCATCGAACAGCTAGTCGAGCGCGCCGTCCGGATTCCCGAAGGGAGGATGACCGAGACGCTCGACCTCATCACACCGGTCATCGCGGCCTCGACCCTCTCCCGCACAGAGCTTGCCGCCCCCGTTCTGACCTGGCTTGCCGAGGCCTCCGGCGAAGACTACTACAACCCCGGCAACCAGCTCGACGCGGCAATCGACCCGGGCCTTGTTCGTCGGCTTGTCGTGAATGGCCAGCTCCTGGCGCCCGGTTATCTGCGCAGCGAACCGCAGGCCTGGAAGCGCTGGCTCGCCGCACGCAAGCAGTTGCGCGGCATCAAACCCAAAACAACGCTGGACCTACCGGGCTCGCTGATCGAAACTCCCGCATCGAGCCAGCCATGAATACTCAACAAGCACACACAGACGCGACCCTCTTCGAGGCCAACTGCGTCGACTTCATCTCCTCTCCCGAACTTGCCAAGCTGCTTGCCGAGGGCCGCCCGCTGCGGGTCAAGTTCGGCATGGATCCCTCGTCACCCGACCTCCACGTCGGGCACCTTGTGCAGCTGCGCAAGCTGCGCGATCTGCAGGACGCCGGACACCAGATCGTCTTGATCGTCGGCGATGCCACCGCCATGGTCGGCGACCCGTCGGGACGCAATCAACTGCGCCCGCAGCTGACGCGCAAGGCGGTCGAGGCAAACCTCGAGACCTACACAAACCAAGCCAAGCTTGTCCTCGACATGGAGCGCACCGAGGTGCGGCGCAACTCCGAGTGGTTCGACAAGATGGACTTCCAGGACATCCTGACCCTGACGGCGCGCATGACCGTCGCGCAGATGCTCGAGCGCGACACGTTCCAAAAGCGCGTCGCCGCTCAAGAGCCGATTGGTATCCATGAGTTCCTGTACCCGCTCATGCAGGGCTGGGATTCCGTCATGGTGCAGAGCGACCTTGAGCTTGGCGGCACCGATCAGCTGTTCAACTTGCTGGTGGGCCGGCAACTGCAAGAGCAAGAGAGCAGCCGTCCCCAGCTCTGCTTCACCCTGCCGCTGATCTGCGGCTTGGACGGACGCAAGATGTCCAAGAGCTACGGCAACACGGTCGGGCTGACCGACGCGCCGAACGACATGTTTGGCAAGCTGATGAGCCTGGACGACGAGTCGATGGACGAGTGGTCACGCCTGCTTCTGCGATTGCCCGAAGACCAGCGCGTGGCGCTCTTGGCGGGGCACCCGCGCGAAGCAAAGGCGTCGCTTGCCGAGGGCATCACGGCCTTCTTGCATGGCGACGAGGCCGGCCGCGCAGCAAGAGCTGCCTTCGACAGCCAGTTCCGCGACAAGAACCTGCCCGACGACATTCCGGAGATCAGCTGGCCCGACGGCGAGAGCGATCTCCCGCTGCTTGTCCTGCTCGGCAAGCTGGGGTTGGCAGCGTCCAGCTCGGACGCACGCCGCCTGATCGAGCAAGGCGCCGTGCGCATCAACGGCGAGCCGTTGAAGAACCCCAAGCAGCGTGTCGAGCCCGCCAGCGATGAGGTCTTGATCCAGGTCGGCAAGCGCCGCTTTGGCCGTGTGCGCTGCGCGCTGAAGCCAGCCTAGGTCACTTCTCCAGAGCCGGCCGCGGGCCGGGAGGCCAGGGCAGCGACAGGCCAGGCGAGACGAGCTCGGGCTCCTCGCCGGCTTCACCGGCATAGCCGAGGCCGCCTAGGTCGGACGCGAAGACCTCGCGGATCGTTGTCGAGCGATCGAGTCGCGAGACCGGGCTCAGCGTGTGGAACTTGGTTCGCAGCTTGTCGAAGGCAGCCTCCATTTCAGCCCACCTCGGCGTGTCCATGATCGTGGACTTGGTGACCAGGGAGCGCGTCTCGCCCGGATCGAGTTTGAGGTCAAAGATCTCGCCGCGCACAAGCTCGAGCTCGCCGGCCTCATTCAGAGTCATCGAGCGAATCACCTTGGCCGCCTCTGTGCGGTAGCTCTCGACGAAGAAGTACCCGAGCTCGTTGTGATGCTGCATCAAGCTGCTGATCATGGGGCGCGTGGCGAGCGGCTGTCCCGCGACCGCGGCGCTCAAGTCGACACCCGTGCTGGTGGCCGGAGCTTCGAGGCCCGCAAAGCCCGCGATCGTAGGCAGAATGTCGACGAGCCCGACTTGTTCCGCAACGTGCCGTGCTTCCAGAGAGCGTGGGTCGCGGATCATCAGCGGCACCCGCAAGACCTCGTCGTACAAGCCGGTCCGGTGGCCGCGGTTGCCGTGCTCGAAGAACTCCTCGCCGTGGTCACCGGTCACGATGACCAGCGTGCTCTCGAGCCGGCCGGCTGCCTCGAGCGAAGCGAGCATGCGGCCGACGTAGTCCTCCGTGAAGGCGATCTCGCCTTTGTAGAGCGCCTCGATGTGCTGCAGATCGCGATCGCCAATGCGGCGGGCTGGGCTTTGCGTCGAGTCGAAGATCGCGCGGTTCTCGAAGAAGTCGTGGCCGTCGAGGCTGCCCTTGTAGTCCGGATCGAACTTCGTGTCGAACGGCGCCGGCGGGATGTAGTCGTAGTGGGGGTCGAACAGATGCGCGAACAGGAACAGGTCCTTGTCGCCGTCGACCGTCTCCACCGTGGCCTCAAGTCCGGCCAGGACGTTGGGGCTTGTGATGTCGCGATGGCCGCCGATGTCGAAGGTGGCGAGGACGCGCTTGGCCATGTCCATGTCGCCGCGTGCAAGAGCGTCGCGGTAGCGCCGCTCGATCTCGCGGCCGCCAGTCATGCCGTTTGTGTACGTGTCGAAGCCCCGCTCGAAACCGAACTCGCCCGCGGTGTACCAGCCCGTCCACCAGCCGGCGGTGGTCCAACCGGCGTCATGTAGAAGTTCAGGAATCGTGGTCGTGCCCGGGGCGATGGCGATGTCGTCGAACTCGACACCGTGCAGCGGCGCGGGCTCGCCCGTGAACATGGTTGCGTGGGCCGGAAGGGTCCAACTCGAGCTTGAGATCGCTTGATCGAAGACCGTGCCTTTGGTGGCCAGCTCTGCAAGGTGGGGGAAGGCGGCCGCGTCGCCGAAGTCCAGGGTGTCGGCGCGAACGCTATCGAGCGAGATCAACAGAATCGTGCGACCTGCTGGCGCTTGAGAACAGCCGGTCAGAGCCAGGCTCAAGAGCCCGACGGAAAGCGCACGTCTCACAGGTCGCCTTCCGCGTGCGAAATGTCGGCCCAACGCTCTTCGAAGTGGAAGTCGGGGTCGTTCTCGGAGTCGTGGCAGCGCAGGCACGTGTACTCGCCACCCAGCTCGATGTCCGTCTTGGCTTCGCTTGTGATGTGATCCTTGCCGGGACCGTGGCACGACTCGCAGCCGACGTTCGCAACCGGGCTCTCGAGCCGCCAGCGTGTCGCTTCGGGTTGCTGTTTCGACCCAAACCCCGTCGGGCTGCCAAAGCCCACGACGTGGCAGCGCACGCAGCGCGGATCGAACGTCGCGTTGACGCCATCGCGCTCGTCCATCTGCAAGGTCTCGAGGGCTTGGTGATGCAGCGTCTCCTGCCAGATCGCATAGGCCTCCTCGTGGCAGCCGGCACAGGCAGTCGAGCCAGCATAGCCGCCACGGCCCGGGTGGGGCTCTGTGCCGGCGACTGCTCCGCGTGCGTCATAGGCCATCAGCATCGTGCGGAAGAGGCCGCGCAAGAAGCCGACGGCTGGGTCGGCGGGGACGTCTTCGAAGACGCGCTGTTGCTGCAGGCGGTGCAAGGGCTCGAGCTCGGGGCCGCCGGACAGACGCAAGGATTGGCGCAAGCGTGAGCCGATATGGATGACCTTGGCGCCGGCATCGTCGACGCGCTCGGTGGCCTCGAACTCATCGCCGACAAGCAGGACAAACGAGTCCGCCGTAAGCCTCTGAGCCAAGGCCGCGGCAGCCTCGGCCGTGCCCTCGAAGAACGCAAGCGTCGGGTCCGTGGCGGCCCAAGCGCCGCGCGCGGTGAGGTCTTTGAGCGCAGCGTCGGGGCTCAGTGTCTTCCACGTGCGTTCGGGACCGAAGCTGCCGCTCAAATCCGGGGGGAGGAACGAGAGCATCGTCACGCCGCTCCCCGTCCAATGCGACGAGAGGAATGCGGGAGTGCGCTGCGTGTCGCCCTGCAGCTCGACGAGGTTCGACGCCACAAGTTGCGTCGTGCCAAGCAGGATGGGAAGTGCGGTCCGGCTGGCGGGGGAGGCGAGCTGGTCGAGCTCGCTCGAGCCCAGCCCGACCGCATCAAAACCGAGGGCCGAGACGGCCTGCCACAGGACTTCGGCTTGGGCCTGCGCCCAAGCGGGGTGCGCCTCCGCTTCATGGGCGACGATGCCGCCGGCGGCAAACCTGGGTGGACGTCCAGAGGGCGCGAAGCTCGGCGCCGAGATGCCCAACACCGTAGAGAGCCGATCGATGCCACCAAGCTGGCCGCCGGAGCAACCGCATGGCTCGATCTGCCCGCGCGCAGGGCCGATGACTAGCGCGCTCCAGGTGGCCTGATCCGCCAATGGCGAAGGGCTCTCATCCGGGATCGAGAGCGCTAGGCCGAGCGCGGCGACGGCGGCCAAACCGAGGCCGCCGATGAGAGAGCGTATGGGGTTCTTAGAAGCCAAGACCGGCATAGGGAATCTCGATGGTGGGATATTGAGGGTCGTCAAGCTCGATGGTGATCGTGCCCGTAAAGGCGGCCAGGGGCGGTTTCTCGACCGCGACAAGGGCGAGGTTCCACTGGCCACTCGTGCCATCGAGTGCGGGCAGGTAGGCCTCCGCTTCCAGATGCAGTGCATCGGCTGCGTCGCCCGTGATGGTGTAGCCGGTGACCATGAAGCGGTGACCCGCAAGATGCGAGACAAGCTGTGCTTCGATGCGCGCCGGGTTGGCCTCGGGAGCTGCGCCACCCGGTGGCTGGTGAGCGGGGCGCAAGATCAAGCGCGAAGGACTGACGGTCACATCGTCGACACCCGTGCCGGCCAGACTCACCGTGAGGTCCATGCCTGGTTCACCCGTGAGGGTCTCGGTGTGCAGCGTGATCTGAGTGGCGATCCGTCCGCGTTCGAGGGGCGGCAAGAAGCCCGCTTGCAGGACCCAAACGCCTCCGTCGGGGCCGCCCAACGGGCTCTCCTCAACGCGCGCCACGACTCCCTCGGGAAGCGGGCCAAGACCCGTGATCCGACTCAGCTCGGGACCCATAGCTTTGATCGTGACCTTGCCCTCTTTGCCCGCGCCAATCGGAATGGCATCGAGGTCGATCGAGGCGGGCGCGACCTGGAAGCGCTGCCGCACGAAGAGGTGGCATTCGAGCGTGATAAACGGCCGCACGACTGAGTCGCTAGCCAAGCGCACCATGAAGTGCTTGTCGATGTTCTTGGTGCGGATTGCGGTTGTGTCAACGCGCAACAACACCTCGACGACCTCGCCGGGCTCAAGATGCATCAGCTCGCCCGGACGATCCGACAGCGCCGCCTCGAGGCTGCCATCGGGAAGGCGCTTTCCAATGAGCGGGACGGTGCAGCCACAACCCGGGTCCACCTTCTGCAGGATGACCTTCCGCGGATCGGTGTTCTTCAGCACAAACGTGTGCGTGACCATCTCTCCGAGCTGCACCTTGCCGAAGTCGAAGTACCCGGGGCGGCCCGGGTCCTCATCTGGTTGCACGAGGACCTCGAGGCCGCCTTGGGTTGGCGGGCGGTCAGCTGTGAATCCTGCTGCGGGAGACGAGGAGCCGGCCTGGTTCGCGCTTGGGCCAGAATCCTGGCCGCAGGCAGTCAAAAGCACTGCAAGAAGCACAGACGCGCCAAAACGCAGTCGGGATGGGGCAAAAATCATGCACGTAATCCTAGTGAGGTAATACGGTTAGCGCAATCGGGTAGATGTCGGACTGCACCTGATCAGCACAAACGTCCGATGGTAAACGTCCGTACCTAGGTCTCGTTGGCCTCGGCGCAACACTAAGCACTTCCAACACGCGGCCCTCAAGGGGCCCCCAGGCGCCCTTCAAGCGTAAGATCCCTCTCACCATGCACAAGAATCAAAAGCTCGGCCTTGTGGCCATTGCGTTCCTCGCCGCTGGCTTCGGTACCTGGTACCTCAACAGCTACGAGCCGACTCAAGCCAAGGCCGCCCCGGTCGTTCTCAACCAAAAGACCGTCGAGCAGCGTCGCGACAAGCAGACTTCCATGATCATCACCGACATCCCGGAAGAGAAGAAGAAGGTCGAGCACGCGCTCGACGAACGCTGGGGGTTCCTCGGCGAAGAGGTCCTGACGGCCCCCTCGGTCGACAAGAAAGGTGACACGGTCTACTTCGACAAGAAGGTGATCGCTGGCCTGACTCCCGACGGGAAGACGATGTACGCCCAAGGCTTTCATCGCAGCTACCTCTTCACCGGACCGGTGGTCCGCGAGGTCAAGTACGAGCCCATGTCCCTCACATTGAAAGGGAAGACTCCTGGCTCGGGTTTCATGATGAAGGCCCTGAAGGAAGGCGCCATGATCGACCGCGACAAGATTCCGGCACCCAAGGCGCCCGCATCTAACGAATAGCCGCAACGGAACAGCTAGAATGCCGGCGTGGGTCTTCGGACCTGCGCCGGCATTCTTCGTTTTCGATTCTCATCCCCGCGTTTTCTAGACACCCCGCCCCGCATGAAGTTCACCCGTACTGATGACGCTGTTTGGAGCTCGATCGACAACGAGCTTCGCCGCCAGGAAGAGCAGCTTGAGCTGATCGCATCCGAGAACAACGCCTCGGCCGAGGTGATCGCGGCGATGGGCACGGTGCTCACGAACAAGTATGCCGAGGGCTATCCAGGACGCCGCTACTACGGGGGCTGCGAGAACGTGGACGACGTCGAGAACATCGCTCGCGACCGCCTCAAGCAAGTCTTTGGCGCCGATCGCGCCAACGTGCAACCGCACAGTGGCACACAGGCGAACGTTGCGGCGTTGATGGCGATGCTCGATGCGGGCGACAAGGTCTTGGCGATGGATCTCAACCACGGCGGGCACCTCTCCCACGGACACCCGAAGAACTTCTCGGGCGAGTTCTACGAGTTCCACGGTTATGGCGTGGATGAAGAGACCGAGCGCATCGACATGGATCGCGTGCGTCAGATGGCGCGCGACATCCGGCCGAAGATGATCCTTGCTGGCGCGTCGGCGTATCCGCGGCTGATCGACTTCGAGGCCTTCGCCGCGATCGCGCGCGAGGTGAACGCGCTCTTGCTTGTCGACATGGCGCACATCGCCGGGCTTGTGGCCGGCGGCGTGCATCCGAGTCCCGTGCCGTTTGCCGACGTGGTCACGATGACAACGCACAAGACCCTGCGCGGGCCGCGCGGCGGCGCGATCGTCTGCAACGACCTCGACTGGCTGAAGAAGATCAACTCGAGCGTGTTCCCCGGAGGCCAAGGTGGCCCGCTGATGCACGTGATCGCAGCGAAGGCCATCGCGTTCCGCGAGGCTCTACAGCCCAGCTTCAAAGAGTTCGCGGCCGCGGTTGTCGAGAACGCCGGTGTGCTTGCCGCCCAGCTAAAAGAGCGTGGCTTGCGCTTGGTCTCGGGTGGCACCGACAACCACCTGATGCTGGTCGACGTGACCACGAAGGGCCTGTGCGGCGCCGAGGCGGAGACCCTGCTTCACAGCGTGGGGTTGACCTGCAACAAGAACCTGATTCCATACGACAAGGAGCCGCCGATGCGCGCTTCGGGGATTCGGATTGGTACGGCTGCGATCACAACGCGCGGCCTCGGGACCGACGACATGCGCGTCATGGCGAACTGGATCGCCGACCTGCTCGAGTCGCCGAATGACGAGGTGCTGCAGAAGCGCATCGCCGGGGAAGTGCTCGAGGTGACTTCGAGCCACCCGCTGTACTCGTAACCATCGATGGTCGGGAACGACGCGAAGCTGCCGGTTAAGATTCTGGCCGGGTTCCTTGGCAGTGGAAAAACCACGCTGGTGAACCGGCTGCTCACGGAGCCGAACGCCGGGCAACTGGCTGTCTTGGTCAACGAGTTCGGCGACGTGGGAATCGATGGCCGCTTGGTTGTCGCCGCGGAAGAGGACTTGGTCGAGCTCGCCAATGGGTGCGTGTGCTGCACCGTGCGCGGAGACCTGGAGCGCGGGCTTGTGCAGCTCTTGGAGCGGCGCAGTCGCCTGTTGCGGCGCGCGCCGTTTGACGGTGTTCTGATCGAGGGCTCGGGCCTGGCTTCACCGGGGCCGATTGCGCAGACGCTGCAGATCGTTCCCGAGTTGCAGGCTCAGCTCGAGCTTGCGGGCATCATCACGTTGGCGCATGCGGGGCACATCGTGGGGCAGCTGGCCCAGTATCCAGAAGCCGTCGATCAGGTGGGTTATGCGGACCTGATCGTTCTGAACCACGCCGACAGAGCCTCAGCCGAAGAGCTGGCCGCTGCAGAGCGGGCGCTGGTTGAGATCAACCATGCCGCGACGATCTTCACGACCGAGCGTGCACGGTTGGACTTCGAGACGTTGAACGGATTGCAACACCGCGATCTTGGGGATCTGCCGCGTGTCTCGGTCGGCGAGCACAAGCACACCAGCGGGGTCACGACGTTGGTCTTGACCTCCGACGAGCCGCTCGACATTCACCGGGTCAAGATGTGGCTGCGCTTCCTCGAGACCCGGCCCGATGGGGAAGTGCTGCGGATCAAGGGCATCCTCGCCTGCGAAGGGCAGGGGCGTCCCGTCGTTGTCCAAGGCGTCTACCAGTGGCTCGAGATTGGGCCCGGCGAGGGACCTGTGCCCGAGCGCTCCGAGCTTGTCTTGATCGGCAAGGGGTTCCCCAAAGCGGAGCTCGAGCGTGGGTGGCTAGCGATTCGTGCGGGAGCCTTCTAGGCTCGGACTTCGAACGAACAGAGGGCGCCGTGCTGGTGTAGCACGGCGCCCTCCTTTCGGATTCTGAGACTCTCTAGAAGTAGAGCGTCATGCCAACGAACAGAATCAAGCCCTCGGGCTCGACCGAGACGTCCGCGGTCGCGCCGCCGAGGTTCGGGAAGGTCAGGGTGACCTCGCCGGCCTTGTCGGTCCACTCGTAGAAACCGCCGAAGTCGAGCGAGGTGTGGTCGTTCCAAAGATACGACGCACCGCCCACGAGAGCGATCGTGGTGTAGGAGCCGGCCTTGATGTTGACCTTCTCGCTGGGGAAAGGAGCGGGGTAGTTCACCGTCACCGCGCCGAAGTCGACCTCGTTGATGTACGAGTAGTCAACGCCGACAAACGGCTTCCAGCGTTCCTCTTCACCCATGGGCTCGAAGAAGTAACGGCTGGTGGCGATCCAGTGGATCGTCTCGAAAGAATCGGCGACGAGCTCAGCGGACAGCGGCATGGCCGGGTCCGGATTGAAGCTGCGTAGCTCAACGATGCCACCTAGGGCGATGTTGTCGCTGACAAAGTATTGGCCCTTCAGCGCGCCGCCGTAGCGGGGCGTCAAAGCGACGTTGTCAGTGCCGGTCTGCCCTGTGAGCACGCCGGTCTGCCCGGCCGCGTTCATGTCGGCCGAATAGAAAGCCCAACCGGTCGAAGCGCCGACCGTTGCGGTGCCCTCGCCGATCTGGGACCAAGCGGGATGTTGCAGAGTCGGGGTTTGGCAGGCGCCCAGGGCTAGCAGCCCAGATGCCATCAGAAGTGCCGCGCCGCGCGATGAAGTTTTGAAGTGTTGCATGGGGGAGTTCATTTCCTTGATTCGAGGGGCGGCTATTGGACAACCGTGGCGTCGGCGACGTTCACTTGAGCGCCTCCACTGAGAAGCCAGGAGATGATTTGGCCCTGCATTTCGGCAGTCGCGTTTGCCAGGCTCGTGTCGACTTCGTCAACGCCATCGCCGTCCACATCGGGCGTCGGATCGAGCAAGCTCGAGTGAGCGCCTTGCGTGAACCGCGCGGCGCCGTTGGCCGTTACCGTGAGGCCCGCTCCCGTCACACTGGTCATGCCAAGCAGCGCGATCATGGGCTCGGTGCCCGATAGCGGTGCGGCCGCGACCGCGTTCGGGATCACCTGATCGGTCAGGCCAAACAGGTCGTCCACCGTGCCGTCACCGACAACTTCCTGAACGAAGAGCGGGGTGCCGGTGGCGGTCAGAGCCGTCAGGTAGTTCAGCGGATCGCCTGAGTCGATTGAGGTCTGAGCAGCCCACATGAACTGGTCAAACTCGGGCGTTCCTTGGACCACGCCAGCAGCCGCGAGGCCGCCGATCACGATCGGTCCAAAGGCCGGAGAGGCCTCGAGGAAACGCGGGATGCCGGCACCGGGAACGTTCAAGGTTGCCGTGAGCACACTCGGCTCGAGCGCGCAGAACGAGGTCCCCACGATCGATCCGAGGGACATGCCGATGAAGTGCACGTTCGCGGGGTCCAAGTCGACGGCCACGCCAGCGCCGTCCACGTCGAGGCCATCGCTGATGGCTTTCTTCAGCCCGAACAGGTCAGCCGCCGCTTGACGCAGGTTGTCGCGCTGGGTGCGGAGGCTGGTCAGGTTGATGAAGTGAGCGCCGGACGTATCCGCGACTCCATCGGCGCCGGGTGCGCTTGTCGTGTTGTCGATGTCGTCGAGGCCAAACGTACGCTCGCGCACGGCGCTCTCGGTGAACCCGGTAAACAGGGCGCCCGCGAACGGGTCGTGCGCCAGATCCGAGATCCCGTGCAGCGGCAGGTCCATCGCGATGACCGCGAAGCCTGCTGCGTTCAGTGCATCGGCGATGCCGAGCACCGACGTGCGGTTTGAAGTGATGCCGTGCTGGAAGATGACCACGGGCCAACCCGCGGCGGGTTCCGTCAGACCGGTGGCGGTCTCGTCGGGCATCGAGATCAAGAGTGGGACCGTCTCAGCGCCACTCTCGACAGGCAAGGGGTTGTAGCGGCTGACGTTCGCCTCGGTGTCGATTCCGAAGGGGAAGGTGTAGCGCGCGTGCCAGTATTCCGTCAGCGGGTCGGTGTCCGTCACCAGGATGCCGGTGGGGTTCGCCGCTGCGGTCAAGTAATAAGGAAGCGTCAAGCCGCCGATGTAGAGGTCGCCTTGGCCGCCGAGGCTTGGGGCGATCGAGGTCGTGTTGACCGTGGCCGAAGGAACCGTGTTGACTGGCGCGTCTGTTCCGGCCGGGTGCCCTGGGAATGCGGCGCCAATCGCGGCGAGGACTGCCGCCTCGCCGCCAAGCGCGACCGTGCGCGCGGTGCCAAGAACGGTGGTCGTGTCTTGGGTCGTGAAGCTGAAGCTGGTCACGATGTCAGCGGGCGGAATGCCGGCGGCACCCGCGACGCCCTCCATGGCGTTGACAAGTAGCTGCAGGCCCACAAGCGGGTGGTCCGCAGGATAGGGGTTCGTGGCGATGCTGACCTTAGCCAGGCCGTACTCGGAGCTATAGGTAACCGCGTCGCCAAGGGCGTCGGTGACGCCGTTGGTCACGATGACCATGTAGTGCGTCGCCGGCTTCAGAGGCTGCGTGGGCACGATCGCAAACGTGGCGCCAAGCGGGTCCGACGCGGCGGGGGCCACAACATAGTTGGCGGGTGAGGTGAGCTCGGTGACGACTCCCGTAACCGGCGTGCCGATGTCGAGGCCGGTGGCGGGGTTCACCGCTGCCGTCACCTCAAAGACTCGAACCGTCGTGCCAGCTGTGACCGTTAGAGGGTCAATCTCGGCATCGAAGTGGAACGAGAGCGGCGCGGTCGTGCTCCAACCGTCCAGCGAGTTGAGCGCATCGAAGAGCGGCTGCTGCGCTGGGTCGGACGCCGCCGGAAAGTTCAACGTCGCGTCGACGGTGTCCTTGAAGAGCACATCGTTCGGCACGGGGACATCCCCGAGCGAAGGGGAGTAGACCAGTGTGGTCGTCGTGGGGAGAGGGGGTGCATCGAGGTCGTTGTTGCGGCAGCCAGCGAAAACGCTGGCACCGATCAGACCGATCAGAAGGGTTGATCTTTGCATGGGTCCTTGGGGAGATGGTCCTGGGGAAGGAAACCACGCTACACGATTGGACCCGGGACCATAAGACAATAAATCCCCGCCCGGCAATTGCCGGGCGGGGACCCCTTTGGTCGGTCGTAGCGGTGCTCTAGCGAGCCCAGCCTAGCTCGAGGGCGACCCCGAAAATTTCACTCCAGCTTGGGAAGAGTCGGTCTGACTCGGCACGCAGGACATCCAGCGCTTCGTCGAAGGCCCGTTCGAGCTCCTTGCGCTCGCCCGGGAAGGTGTAACCGAGCTCTTCAAGCACCGGGAAGATCTCCTCGAAGCGCAAGAACGAGCGCATCTGTTTGCGCTTGTAGAGATCGAGCGCGGTCAGGAACTCGACCGTCTCGTCCGACAGCTGGTCGGGACGAGGTGGGCTAGTGCGGCGCGACGGGGTGTTCTTTTTGGGTTTGGACATCAGGCGGGGATCGGGGTTGGGGTCCCGTATGAATCGACCGCAAGAGGCGCGCGGCTGAAACAGATCCTGGGTTATGTCGCCGGGACTTCGAGGGGCGGCTGGGCCATGATGTCGAGGATGCCCTGTTCGCTTGGTGCGTTCACGATGCCAGCCTCGGTGATGATGGCCGTGACCAGCGCGGCCGGCGTGACGTCAAAAGCGGGCGCGAAGACTTTGGCGCCTTCGGGTGCTGTGCGCTTGCCGTAGCCCTCGGTGATCTCATAGTCCGGTCGCTCTTCGATCGGGATGTCGGCCCCCGTCTTGACCTGGACGTCGATTGTGCTGCGCGGCGCAACCACGTAGAAGGGCACCTTGTGAAACTTGGCCAACACGGCGACGCCGTACGTGCCGATCTTATTGCACACATCGCCGTTGCGCGCAATGCGATCCGAGCCCACGATCACCGCATCGATCTTGCCCGCCTGCATGACGGCAGCGGTCATGTTGTCGGAGATCACCGTGACGTCGATGCCGGCCTGCATCAGCTCCCATGCCGTCAAGCGCGAGCCCTGCAGAAGCGGGCGCGTCTCGTCGGCGAAGACCGCGATGCGCTTGCCCTGCTCGTGCGCGACGTACATCGGCGCGAGAGCCGTGCCCATGCCACCGGTCGCCAGCGCGCCCGCGTTGCAGTGAGTGAGCAGCGTCGCACCATCGTGGATCAGCTCGGCCCCAATCTCGCCCATGCGCCGGCACTGCGCCGCGTCCTCGCTGTGGATCGCAAACGCCTCGTCGAACTGCCCCGCAACGATCGCGCTCGAGTCGCGGCCACCATCGAAGTCGGCCTGCGCGCGGCGCACCATGCGGTCGAGTGCCCAGAACAAGTTCACCGCCGTCGGGCGCGCCTTGGCCAGAGTCGCCGCGGTCTCGCGCAAGAAGCCCATCAGGTCTTCGCGCTCGCGGGCCTCTTGACCTTGCACACCCAGCAACATGCCGTACCCAGCAGCGACGCCGATCGCGGGCGCACCACGCACAGCAAGGCGCCAAATAGCGTCCACCATGGCGGGGACGGTCTTGACGTCGAGCAGCTCGAACTCAAGCGGCAGCTTCGTCTGTTCGATCAAGCGGCAGAAACCAGGAGTGGCGCCATCGGCAGCCACCCATTCCAGGGTGTTCACGTTCATGAGGGGGGGGGCGATAGGCTAGGAGAGGCGGGCTTGCAGCTTGGCGTCTTTGATCGCGACTTTTTCGGCCATCCCCTTGCGGAACTTGACCAGCTTCGCGTCGAGCTCGGGGCTCCCGAGGGCCAGAATGCGCGCGGCGGCCAACGCCGCATTGACGGGACCGCCACCGCCGACTCCGACCGTGGGCACCGGGATGCCGGCGGGCATCTGAACTGTGGCCAAGAGGGCGTCAAGCCCACCGAGTGGCGGGTTGTCCATCGGGATGCCGATGACAGGTTTCAGCGTGTGCGAGGCCACAACACCGGCAAGGTGCGCGGCGCCACCGGCAGCGCACAGGAAGACTTGGATGCCCTTGGCATCGGCTTCGCCAAGGTAGGCAACAAGTGCAGCCGGTGTCCGGTGCGCGGAGAGAACACGCGCCTCGAACGGAATGCCAAGCTCTTCGAGTTGGCCGAAGCAAGTCATCAAACGATTGGCGTCGGAGTCCGAGCCCATCAAGATCGAAACAAGGGGTGTGCTCATGCGGTTGCCTCCTCAATGATGCCCAAGGGCAAGCTACCCGTAAGCGTCAGGCAGATTTGGGCGTAGCTCTTCGCGAGCTTCGCGTTGATGGCGGGGTCAATGGTGGGGCCGGGCGCTTCCTTGTTCCAATCAAGAGTCTCGAGCCAGTCGCGCAAGATCTGCTTGTCGAGGCTCGGCTGATTCTTACCGGTTGCATAGGAGTCGGCTGGCCAGAAGCGCGACGAGTCGGGCGTCAGCGCCTCGTCGATCAACAGCACCTCGCCGCCACGAATCCCGAACTCGAACTTCGTGTCGGCGAGCAGCATTCCGTGGCTCGCCAAGACCTCGGTGCCACGCTGGAACAGCGCCATCGTGGCCGCGTGCGCCTTCGCAAAGACCGCAGTGCCGACGAGCTCCTCGGCGCGCTCGGGCGCAATCGCCATGTCGTGCTCGTCGTCTTTCGTCGTCGGCGTGAACAGGGGCGCGGCCAGGCGCTCGCAGAACGCGAGCCCGGCTGGCAGCGGGATGTCGCAGATCGTGCCCTTCGCTTGATACTCCTTCCAGCCAGAACCGACGATGTAGCCGCGCACGACCCACTCGACCGGCGTCGGCTCGCAGCGCTTGACGATCATGATGCGCCCTTCGAGCGCGGCGCGCTCCTCCTCATTCAGACCCGGCACGTCATCGACGCTTGTTGACAGCAAGTGGTTCGCGATCAGATCTTCGGTCTGACCGAACCACCAAGCGGCGATGTGGGTCAGGACTCTTCCTTTATTAAGCACGCCATCGGGCAGGATGACGTCGAAGGCAGAGACGCGGTCCGAGGTGACGAACAGAAGCCGGTCGGCGTCGAGCTCGTAGATGTCGCGCACTTTGCCCGCGGTGAGCAGGGTTAGATCGCCGAGTTTTTCGCGGCGGCCAAGGTAGACGTTGTGATTCATGGTCCCGGAGTATTTGGAGTGGGGCCAGGCAGGCGGCGCAGCTTTTTGCGGGCCACCGGCAAGATGGGGGGAGCGATGATTATGGCAGGGTGCGGCGAGGCCTACAATGGGTGGATGCCGCACTCGAATCGATCTGTCCAAGGCTTTGCGCCCGGAGACCGCCTACCCGCGATGGTTCGGGTCCCCGCATCGAAGTCCCTGGCGCAGCGCGCCTTGATGGTGGCGACGCTGACGCACGGCAAGACCCGGCTTGTGGGAATCAGCCGCGTGGGCTCTTGCGCGGATACAAGCGCCGCCTTGGATGTCAGCTTGGCGCTTGGGGCCGAGCACGATTGGGTGGCGCCTTCGGCGGTGACCGTGACGGGCAAGGCACCGGGCCATCACGGGGGGCTGCTCGCGCAGCGCGCTCTTGAGGTCGGCGAGTCCGGCACGCTTGGGCGCTTGGCGACGGCCGTGGCGGGCTTGTGTGGGCAGGGGCAGCTCGAGGTGCGGGCTTCGGGCAGCTTGCTGGATCGCTCGAGTCCGGCGCTGTTCGCCGCGCTCGAGCGCTCGGGGGTCTCGGTCAAGCGGCCCGCCGGAGCGAGACCTGGCGGCTGGCCGGTCACGCTGCGCGCTCGCGGTCCCGAGCCGGATCTGTTCCTGGATCATCCGCGCTCGAGCCAAGAGCTGTCGGCCTTGTTCCTGGCGGCGGCGGCCTATCCCGACGCGATTCAAGTGCACGTCGAGGGGCCGGTTCCGAGCCTTCCGTACGTGCACCTGACAACCGGCTTGCTGGCGCGCTTTGGCGTTCAAGTGAAGGCCGTGCAGCCGCGCACGCAGGCTTGCAAAAGCTACGAGGTGCGTGGGATCCTGACTCCACCCGAGACGCCGCTCGCCATCGAATCCGACGCGTCGGCGGCGGCTGTTGCGCTGGCGGCCGGCGCAATCCGGGGCTGCGATCTGCGCGTGCCGGGCGACTTCCTTGACTCGCTGCAAGGTGACCTCGAGATCGTGCGCCACCTGCAGGCGTTTGGCGTCGACGCCGGTCTCGATGCCGGCGGGTTGTGGACACGCGGAGCCGTGCAGAGCGGCGCGGCGGTGGACCTGCGCGATGCGCCGGACCTGGCTCCGCCTTTGCTCGCAGTCGCCGTCGCGGCTTCGCTGCGGTGCGGCTCGACGAGCCTCTTCACCGGGCTCGAGACGCTTGTTCATAAGGAGACGGATCGTTTGCGGTGCCTTGCTACAGGTGCCCGCGCGGTCGGTGTCGAGGTCGAAGCGGACGCCCAGCGTGGGATCCTTCGCGTGGGCCTGCCAAGCACGGAACCGGTGGGCGACGTGTTGCTGGATCCCGAGAACGATCACCGCATGGCGTTCGCATTTGCGCTCTTGGGACTCGCAAGGGAAGGCGTCAAGGTCCAGGCCGGTGAGGTTGTGGCCAAGTCTTGGCCGACTTTCTGGGCCGACATGAGCCCGGAGTAAGCCCGGCCTCGGCTATCCTTTGAGCTATGAGTGAATCAGTGCAAGGGGAGAGTGAACTCGCGGAGCTCGGCATGCACCTGGAAGGGCCCGTGCTCGTCTGTGGTGGCGCCGGTTACATCGGCAGCCATACGGTTGAGCTCTTGATGCGGCGCGGCGTCGAGGTGGTTGTTTTGGACAACCTCGGCAACGGCCATCGCGCTGCCGTCGAGACCCTGGGGGCGCCGCTCGAGGTCTGCGACCTGGGCGATCCCGCTGGGCTCGACCGCGTGTTTGCCAAGGTCAAGCCCAAGGCCGTGATCCACTTCGCCGCCCTCTGCTACGTCGGCGTGTCCGTGACCGATCCGGCTGTGTACTACAAAGAGAACGTGACGAACACCTGGGAGCTGCTCGAGGCCATGCGCCGGGCCGGCTGCCGCGACATCGTCTTTAGCTCGACCTGTGCGACCTACGGCGAGCCCAAGATCGTGCCGATCCCCGACGATCACCCGCAGGATCCGATCAATCCCTACGGGCACACGAAGCTGCACATGGAGCACATGATGGATGACTACCGTCATGCCTACGGCATGCGCTTCAGCGCTCTGCGTTACTTCAACGCGGCCGGTGCGTCGACGCATGCGGACATCGGCGAGGATCACCGCCCCGAGACGCACCTGATTCCGCTCGTCTTGCAGGTCGCGCTTGGGCAGCACAAAGAGATCCTGCTGTTCGGCGACGACTACGACACTCCGGACGGCACGTGCATCCGCGACTACATTCACATCGAGGACTTGGCCGATGCGCACCTGCGCGCGCTGGGGAAGTTGCAGTCGGGCACCGACAGAATCGCGGTGAACCTGGGCACTGGCACGGGCTTCAGCGTGCTCGAAGTGGTCGAGACTGCGCGCAAGGTCACGGGCCACGAGATTCCCGCGCGCATCGTCGAGCGCCGTCCCGGCGATCCCGCGAAGCTGGTCAGTGGTGGGACCTTGGCGGGCGAGCTCTTGGGCTGGACCCCGAAGCGCGCCTCGATCGAGGACATCGTGGGCGACGCGTGGCGCTTCTTGAACGCGCACCCAGACGGCTACGAAGACTAAGGCGTGCTTGAGGTCTTTGTCTTCGGGTCGGGCTGCGCGCTGCCTCAGCCGGGGCGCGGGCCGGCGGGGTACGGGTTTCGTATTGCCGGCACGCGGGGCGTGACGCTCTTGGACTGCGGCCCGGGCACGGTGCGCGCGCTGGGGGATGCGGGCATCGATTTGCTCGATGTGGAGCGCGTGGTCGTGAGCCACTTCCATACGGACCACATTTTGGATCTGTACGCGCTCGCCTTCGCGCGCCGCAATCCGCACTTGGACGGCGCGCGCCTGGCACCGTTGACCATCATCGGACCGAAGGGATTGGCCGCGGTGCTCGCGCTCGAGCCTGCCGCGTTGGGCCTCGCCGCGACCTGGCGCAAAGCTCCACGGCAATCTGTTGTCGAGCTCGAGGCGGGCTCCGAGATCCGCGCGGGAGACCTGTCGCTTCGCTGCCAGAGCGCGCGGCACTCGCCGGAAGCATTGCATTGGCGTGTGGGACATGAAGGTGCCAGCCTGACCTTCTCGGGCGACACGGGCGAGCACCCTGGGCTGGCCGAGTTGGCCCGCGACACGGATCTCTTGATCGCGGAGTGCGCTTTCGGACCGAGCGAAGAGCCCGACGTGCACTTGAATGCCGCGGCTGCTGGCCGAGCGGCGCGGGATGCGGGTGCAGGCCACTTATTGCTGACGCATTTCTACCCGCACGTCGACCCCAAAGAAGCCGTGGCCACCGCCGCGAGCCTTGCCCACGGCCCCGTCTGGGCCGCGACCGATGGCATGCGTTTGCAGGTGGAGACCGGCTCTGTCCGAATCGAAACTTCCGCATGAGCCACCGAGTCGGCAGAATGCGGCCATGCATTTGAATCTGAAGAGGCGGCTCCCCTTGCTGGCCGCAGCGGCTCTATTCGCCTCGTTCGCGCTCCCCCTCGGAGATTCGAAGACGCCTGCGTTCACCGCGGGTTTCGAGACGATCACGGAAGGCGAGGTGCGCGCGCATGTCAACTACCTGGCGTCACCGGCCCTTGAGGGTCGCGACACGCCTTCCAGCGGGCTGACGGCGGCGTTGCAGTTTGCCGCGCGCGAGCTCCAGTCCTACGGCTACAAGGGGCTGGGCGACGAGGATGGTTACCTGCTGCCGTGGACGTATCCACGCGAGCTTGAGACTCCGGATGTGGAGAAATGCTCGTTCGAAACCGAAGGCACGGGCAGCATCGGCGCCGCGACGCTGACGCTTGGCCGGGACTTTACGCCGCTGCCAGGCGCGAATGGTGAAGCCGAAGGGCAGGTCGTGTTTCTGGGGTTTGGAATCCACGCGCCGAAGGAGCGCTACGACGACCTAAGAGGCGGCAAGCTGAAGGGCAAGCTGGCCATGATTCTGACGGAAGAACCACGCCACAAGAAGCTCCTGGAAGGCCCCGAGATCTCGGAGGCAGCGAACGTCTACGACAAGCTCGCCGAACTCGAAGACGAGGGCATCAAGGGTGTCTTGATCGTGCGCCGCCCGTCGGCCGACAACGCGGTCGATCCGAAGAAGACCGAGGTTGAAGGCGAGCCGCCTTTGGACTTCGGTTTCCATCACACGTGGGCCACTTGGAACGACACGCGGAATGATCAAGACAAACGCGCCGCGCTACCGGCGATCGAGATCACGGTCGAGGTGGCGAACCGTATGCTCGGCGAAGATGTCCTGGAGCTAGCCGCTTCGATGGACAAGAAGGGCAAGACGAAGCGCCGCGACCTCGAGGATACCGTGGTGCGCTTCTCGAGTCAGACCGAGAAGCGGCGCATCGAAGCCGCGAATGTGGCGGGGATCCTTGAGGGCTCTGACCCTGAGCTCAGCGAAGAGATCGTTGTGCTCGGCGCGCACTTCGATCACTTGGGCATGGACTCGCGTGGCCGACTTGCGGCAGGGGCGGATGACAATGCCTCGGGAAGCTCGGCGCTTCTCGAAATCGCTGAGGCGATGGCTCTGGCACAGCCGAAGCGCAGCATCTTGATCGTGGGGTTTTCCGGCGAGGAGGACGGCCTGCTTGGCAGCGCCGCGTTCTGTGAGAATCCGCCCGTGCGCAAGGAGCGCATGGTGACGATGATCAATCTCGACATGGTGTGGCGTGGCAAGGCCAGCTCGACCGTGGTTCTGGGTGTGACGCAGAATCCGGATCTGGGCAAGGTGTTGAAGCGCGCGTCGAAGCTGGCAAAGACGGGCATCAAGAAGGTCACCACCAACGAGGGCGATGAGCTTTGGCAGCGCTCGGACCACTACTCGTTCCACAAACTAGGCGTGCCGGTTCTGTTCTTCTTCGAGGCGGTGCCGATCACCGACAATCACGACTACCACACTTGGCGCGACACGCCCGAGGGTGTGGATTGCAAGAAGGTCACGCAGACCGCGCGGCTGGTGTACAACACCGCGTGGCTGGTGGCACAGGATGAGAAGCGGCCTCGGGAGCCGCGGCGATAGACATGCACAAAGCGATTCTGATCACGGGGCTCTTGGCCCTTATGGGGCTGAGCTCTTGTCGCGAGAGCCAAGCGGCAGAACCGGGGGCGGCGCAGCCCTCGGTGGCCTGGATTGGCAACGGCGGCGCAAGCGCAGGCGGCAACGCAGCGGCGGTTGCGCCACGAGTTGCGGGCGAAGAGCGAGCGCTGCCTGTGGCGGACTCCGAGCAGCCCGCCAGCCCGCGCCGAAGCGCAGCTCTTGAAAAGGACCTGTCGCAGCTGGTGGATGCGGGGTTTCGCAAAGCCGCGAAGCTGTCGAAGGGCAAGTTGACCTCGGCCGAAACGTTGATTTCGATCTCGGTGCGCGATGCCGAGACCGGGGCCATCGTGGCCGATGTGCGCGGCGCGCGCAGCATGCGCCCGGCCTCCAACATGAAGGTTGTGACCACTGCGGCGGCGCTGGCTCTCCTCGGAATCAACGGCACGTTCGAGACGCGCTTTGAGCTCGCGGGTCCGGTTGAAGACGGCGTCCTTCGCGGCGACCTGATTGTGCGCGGCGGGGGCGACCCTGTGGTGCGCGATGGCAGTGGGGGGCGCGTCGAGGCGTTCTTCGATCCGCTGACGGCGGCTCTTGCCAAGGCAGGGATCGATCGCATCGCTGGGGATGTCGTTCTCGACGAGGGCGACTTCCTTGTGCCGGGGACCGGACCGTCCTGGCCGAGTGCGAACCAACACTGGAAGGACTACTGCGCTTTTGCCGCGGGGTTGACGCTGAACGGTGGGGTGCTTGAGGCGCAAGTGACGGCCCGCTCGGCGGGGAGCAAAGCCAGTGTGCAGCTGCATCCGATTCCGACAGGGATCAAGCAGCAGATTGGGGTGACGACCAAGGCTGGCAGTTTGAACGATGTGCGCGTGGGCGCGACTTCGAAGCGCGTGACGGTCGGTGGTGCAATCGGTGCGCATACAGGACTCGTGGACGCGACCTTTAGGCATCCGGATCCAGTGGGTCTGTTTGGCGCTGTCTTGGAAGATCGCGTGACCCAAGCTGGGATCTCGATTGACGGGGGGATCGTCCGACGGCGCGGCTCGCCCGCGGGGGTGCCGCTGCTTGTAATCTCGTCGCAGATCACGGATAGCTTGGTGCCAATCAATACGTATTCAACAAACGCCGTCGCCGATCAGCTGTTCTTCAAGATGGGGCACGACTTTGGAGGCGGCGGGACGCGCGCGGGCGGGCAGACCGCGGTGAGTCTGGCGCTGGACGAGCTGGGCGTCTCGGCACAAGGTTTGGTGCAGGTCGATGGCTCTGGTCTCTCGCGGGACAACCGCGTTGCGCCGGTGCAACTGAGTGCGCTCTTGTGGGGCGCGCTTCGCGGCTTTGACCGCGGGCGTGGTGCTGCGCAGCTGTTCAAGGACTCGCTGGCAGTCATGGGCCGAAGCGGCACTTTAGAGGAGCGCATGAAGAACCAAGCGGCAGCAGGCCATGTGTTTGCGAAGACGGGCTTTATCGACGGAACGAGTGCCTTGAGTGGGCTTGTTGTGCGGCCTGATGGTCGGGCTCTAATCTTTTCAATCCTTGTGAACTATCCGACGATCGGTGGGCTCAATAAGGGCGCGTGGAAGCCGATGCAGGAAGACATGGTTGCCCGATTGTTCGCAGGAGAGATGCCGTGAGTGAGATCAACACGGATGATGCGCTGGAGGTCGCTCTGGCTGCGGCCATCGAGGCCGGAAAAGTCCTCTTGGGGTTTGCCGATCAGATGAGCGAGCGTCCCGAGTTTGAGGAGTCCGAGACGTGGACGAAGTCCTCGGGTCGCGACTTGTCAACGGCTGCAGACCTAGCCGCCGAGCGCGCGATTGTCGCGCGCTTGCGGGAGGCGTTTCCGGACGTGCCCATCGAGGCCGAAGAGGAGACAAGCGACGCACGGTCCAAGGGGCCGCGTTGGTTCGTGGATCCTCTGGATGGCACGATCAACTTCGTGCATGGGCTGCCGATGTACTGCGTGTCGATCGCGCTCTACATCGATGATGTGCCCGAGGTGGGGGTTGTCTATCTGCCGCGGCTGGGTGAGACGTTTCACGCGATCCGCGGTGAGGGCGCTTTTCATGATGGGCGCAGGATCCACGTCTCGGACGCCGCCGGTTTGTCGGACGGCGTCTTGGCGACGGGTTTTCCGTATCGGCGCGGTGAGCTCGAGCACGACAACCTGGCGAACTTTGGCGAGGTGTTTTATGACATCCGCGGGATTCGGCGGATGGGCTCGGCGGCGGTCGACCTTGCGTACACCGCAGCTGGGCGTCTCGATGGTTATTGGGAGCTGCACCTGTCGCCGTTCGACCTTGCCGCGGGAGCGCTCTTGGTCCGCGAGGCGGGCGGCGTCGTCACCGATGCGGATGGCAAGGAAGACTGGTTGCGCGGCGGGCACATCATCGCCGCGGGGCCCGCTGTTCACGCCGCGCTTCTAGGCCGCATCAAACATTGAAGTTGGCCTTGCGAGGCTGCCTGCTTGCAGCCGCGCTTCTAGCGGCAAGTTGCGGGCACGAGCCCGAAGCCAGGCCGAACGTGCTGCTGATCTCGATCGACACGCTGCGAGCGGATCACCTGCGCTGCTACGGCTACGACTTGCGGACAAGTCCCGCTATCGACGCGCTGGCAGCGCGCGGCGTGCGCTTCGCCAACAACTATTCGCAGTCGAACCAGACACTACCCAGTCACGCGTCGCTTCTGACTTCGCTCTTCCCCGCCGAGTTCCAGATCACGCGCGACGACGGTAATAACGCGCGGCAGCAGGACACGAAGCTGCGGCTGCCCGATGCGGTTGAGACCCTCGCCGAAGTGGCCGCGAAGAGCGGCTATCACACGGGCGCCTTCACGGGCGGTGGCCTTGTCGCGCCACGCTACGGGATTGGGCAGGGCTTCGAGACGTTCGAGGCCGCCCGGTCGAGCGCCGATCAAGGCTTCGACACCAGTCTGCCCGAGTTCAAACGCTGGCTGGACGACTGGAAGGCCAAGGACGACGGAGCTCCTTTCTTTGCGTTCGTGCACAGCTACGACGTACACGATCCGTATCACGCACCGCCGCCGTTTGACACGGCGTTCACCGAGCGCCGATCGGAGGACTTCCTGGCTCAGGAGGGCTACATGCCAACGGCGCTTGAGCTTCGTCACAACATGGCGAATCCAAGTCCCGAGCAGCTCGATGAGATTCGACACCTCTACGACAACGGCATTGCTTACGCGGATCGCGGGGTGGGCTTGCTTGGCCTAATTCTGGAAGAGAGCGATGCGTGGGACAACACGCTGGTGGTGCTGGTCTCGGACCACGGGGAGGAGTTCAAGGAGCACGGCAGTTGGGGCCACGGCCCGCAGTTGTTCGACGAGCTTTTGCACGTGCCTTTGATCGTGCGTTTTCCTCACGATCAGTTTGCTGGGCGTGTCGTGGATCAGATCGTGCGCTCGATCGACATTGCGCCGACCGTGGCCGAGGTCATCGATGCGCCAACCGGCGCTGCTTGGAAGGGCGTCTCGTTGATGGAGCTGTTGGATGGAGACGGCGAGGACCGACCCGTGCTTAGCGAGCTCTCCAATGCCCAGATTGGGACGACTAGCTTGCGGAGCGGCGACCTGAAAGTGATCGATGTGCCGGCGATTGGTCGGGAGCTGCTGTTCGATACGGCTGCGGATGCGGGAGAGCGCATCGACTTGGCTCGCTCGCGGCCTGGCGCCCTGGCCGAGCTTCGCGATGAGCTTCGCCGTTGGCGTGCGAGCCTTGCGGCGGAGTCCAAGGCCTTGCGCGCGGTGCCGATGGGGGCCGAGGCTCAAAACCTGCAGGAGCTCGAAGCCGAGCTTCTGGAGAAAATGGGCTACGTGGGCGACTGATTCAGGGCCGCTCGGGCCTAGGCCGAAGCGGGTCCCGCGTGCTACAGTGGCTCAGCTATGGTGGCTGGATTGTCCATTGTTGGAAGCCCCCCTATCCGGGGAGGGCATTCTGTTAGGCGCGTGTTAGGCTATGCGGCCCACACTCGGCCCGCCATCAACCCCGGATTGGAGCGCACCCCATGAGCCTTGGACCCATCATCCTGCGGGGAGTCCGGCAGAACAACCTCGACGGTTTTGACACCCAGATCCCGCGTGGCAGCCTGACGGGCATCACCGGCGTGTCCGGCTCGGGGAAGTCGTCGCTTGCGTTTGACACGTTGTTCCGCGAGGGACAGAGGCGCTTCCTCGAGACGCTGTCGGCCTATGCGCGCCAGTTCGTTGGGCGCATGGAGAAGCCCGATGTCGAGCACATCGAGGGGCTTGCCCCGGCGATTGCCGTCGACCAGCGCTCGGTGCCTCGGGGGTCGCGCTCAACGGTCGGGACGCTGACCGAAATTTTCGACCACCTGCGCGTTCTGTATGCGCGCGCGGGCACGGCGCACTGCCCCGAGCACGGCACGCCCCTGACCGGGCGGACGCCCGAGTCCATCGTCGATGAGCTCTTGGCCGCCTTCGACGGCGAGGCGCTTTTCGTGACCGCGCCTTTGGTGCGCGACCGCAAGGGTCAGCACAAGGCGCTGTTCACGGATCTGACACGCAAGGGTTTCGTGCGCGTGCGCGTCGATGGCGAGGTCGTCCGCATTGAAGACGTGCCCGAGCTCGAGCGTTATGGCCGGCACACAATCGAGGTCGTGGTGGACCGCTTGCGCATCGAGCCCACGACGCGCCCGCGCTTGCGCGAGGCGGTGATGAACGCCATCGAACTGGGCAAGGGCGATGTGGTCGTCTGGACCAAGGATCAAAAGAACGAGCGCACGTGGTCGACGCTGCGGTCGTGTCGCATCTGCGGGCGCGAGGCGCCGCCGCTTGAGCCGCGGCTGTTCTCGTTCAACTCGCCGCACGGCGCCTGCATCACGTGCAACGGGCTGGGCACGTTGCGCCGTCCGACGATCGCCAAGGTCGTGCGCGATCCGGCGATCTCGATCCGCGCTGGAGCCCTAGCCGTCACGCGCGCCCGCGGCGGGGCGCTTCTGTTCCCGAAGGCGGACTTTGAGTTTCTCGAGCGCGTCGCGCGGGACAACGACTTTGATTTGGACGTGCCATGGTTCGAGCTCAGCGAGCTAGGCCGCGAGCAAGTTCTTGAGGGCACGGGCGACAAGCGCTACACCGACTATTCGAATTGGTCGGGCTCGCGCAGCAAAGGTCAACTGACGTGGAAGCGGCGGTACCGTGGTGTTCTTCCCGCGATTCAGCGCAGCCTCGAGAGCGGCGCGCGACGCAAGCAGCTGATGCGCTTCTTGGGCGAAGAGGTCTGCCCCGATTGCGAGGGCACGCGGATTGGCGAGCACGGCCGGCACGTTCGTGTGGGTGGCGTGACGATCGACGAGATCCTCAAGAAGCCGGTCGCAAACCTCGATCGCGACTTGGCCGCTCTGCCCCTGACCGCGCGCGAGGGGCGCATTGCGCGCGACCTGTTGACCGAAGTGAGGCGGCGCTCCTCCTTCTTAATCGAAGTCGGCCTAGGGTATCTCTCGCTTGACCGCGCAGCCGACACGCTGTCGGGCGGCGAGGCGCAGCGCATTCGCCTGGCGGCACAGCTGGGTGCCGGTCTGCAAGGGGTTCTCTACGTGCTCGATGAGCCCTCGATCGGCCTGCACGCACGCGACCAAGCACGCCTGTTTGGCGCGCTTGAGGGGCTGCGTGACATGGGCAACACTGTCGTGGTGGTCGAGCACGACGAGGCCACCTTGCGCGGTGCCGATCACCTGATCGACATTGGTCCTGGCGCCGGTCGACTTGGCGGACACCTGATGGCCGAGGGCACTCCCGCCGAAGTGGCCCTCGCGGACTCGCCCACGGGCATGCTCTTGCGCGGCGAGCTACCGCTTCCGGTCGCGCCTCCCGAGCGCGAAGGTCTGGGCCAAGAGCTCGTGATTCGCGGGGCGCGTGGCAACAACCTGAGGTCGATTGATGTCGCCATCCCGCTTGGGCTCTTCGTTGCCGTCTGTGGCGTTTCGGGGTCTGGCAAGTCGACGCTGATCAACGGCACGCTGCGGCCCGCGCTGATGCGGCACCTCGAGCTCGAAGGGCCCGACCCGGCGCCCCACGACATGATCGATGGGCTCGATCTGATCGACAAGCTCGTCGTGATCGACGCGGCTCCGATCGGGCGCACGCCGCGCTCCAACCCGGCGACCTACACCGGTGCCTTTGGGCCGATTCGCGATCTGTTTGCCTCGCTGCCCGAGGCCAAGATGCGGGGCTGGAAACCGGGCCGCTTCTCGTTCAACGTCGCCGGCGGTCGCTGCGAGGCGTGCGGCGGTGCTGGCGCGAAATTCGTCGAGCTGCAGTTCCTTGCGCCCGTGACCGTTCCGTGCGAAGAGTGCGGCGGGCACCGCTTCTCGCCGGAGACACTTGGTGTGCATTTCAAGGGGCACTCGATCGCTCAAGTGCTCGAGCTGTCGGTTGACGATGCGCTGGTTCTGTTCAGCGATCTACCGAAGGTCAAAGTTCCGCTGCAGACGTTGAGTGACGTCGGGCTGGGTTACATGCGGCTTGGGCAGCCGTCGACGACTCTGTCGGGCGGTGAAGCGCAACGCATCAAGCTGGCGAAGTACCTGCAGAAGCGGCCGAAGGCACGCGGCGAACATAGCTTGTTTTTGCTCGACGAGCCGACCACCGGGTTGCATCAGGCCGACGTGCAGAAGCTCGTGGCGAGCCTGCACCGGCTTGTGGATCTGGGGCATAGCGTGGTGGTGATCGAACACAACCTTGACCTTGTTGCGGTCGCCGATCACGTGATCGAGCTGGGGCCCGAGGGCGGCGCGGCTGGCGGTGGGCTGATTGTCGCGGGCAAGCCTGCGGACTTGTTAGCGGAGATGAGTTCTCACACAGGCGAGGCCATGCGCCGCGGGCCATCCGCGCCGAAGGGCAGTAAGGCCTCCGACGATCGGGAGGTCTCGCCATTTATGCGCGAGCTCGCCGGCTCGCGATCGGACATGATCTCGGTGCGTGGCGCGCGCACGCACAACCTGGCCAACATCGACGTGGACATCCCGCGCCGGTCGCTCACGGTGGTCACTGGGCCGTCCGGATCGGGCAAGACCTCGTTGGCTCTCGACACAATTCACGCGGCGGGCGAGCGGCGCTTCGTGGACTCGCTTTCGACGTACGCGCGCCAGTTTTTGGGCACGCGCGACCGGCCACCGGTTGACAAGATCGATGGGCTTGGTCCGTCGGTTGTGGTCGAGGCGCGCGGCGGCGGTGCGCATCCGCGCTCGACGGTGGCCACGTCCACCGAGCTACATGACTACCTACGTGTTCTGTTCGCGCGCGTTGGGCAGCGGCGATGCCCCGAGCACGGGGGTTTGCTCGAGCCTATGGATCCCGGCCGTGTCGCGCGCGATGTGATCAAACGCTTCAACGAGGAGCGCGGATGGGTCGTTGCGCCGATTCACGACGGCGGCACCGAGCCCGAACCCAAGGCTTTCGATGACTTCGAAGAAGCTCGCGCGGCCTGGATCGGCGCTGGTTTCGCGCGTCTCATCATCGATGGTGTCGAGGTGCGCCTCACAAGTGATCTTGAGCTTCCCGAAGGCGCCCGCAAGGTCGACCTGGTCTTGGACCGCACGGCCTTCGGCCCAGACCAACGCGGCCGGATTGCCGAGGCGGTCGAGCAGGCCGAGTCTTTGACCGACGGGCGTGTCAGCATTCTGATCAAGCGTCGTGGCAAGCCGCCGGAGCGCTTCGAGTACTCAACCCGCGGGCGTTGTGTCGAATGTGGATTCGGGCTCGACGAGAAACTCGAGCCGCGGCACTTCTCCTTCAACGCGCACGTGGGTGCGTGCCCCGAGTGCTCGGGCCTGGGCTCCTCGTGGCAGTGCGATCCCGACCTCTTGATGACGTTCCCGGAGCGGCCGCTCCTGCGCACGGAAGGCGGAGCAACGGCCGACACGGCCATTGCCGGGAAAGTGGGCCGCTACCTGACGAAGGGCAAGGGCTTTTACGAGGCGATGCTGCGCGAAGTCGCCCGGCGTCACAAGATCGACATCACTCGCCCTTGGGCCTCACTGACGGACAAGCAGCAATCCTTGATCCTGTTTGGGGAAGGCAGCCGCCAGCAGTACAGCGTGCAGGTTGCTAAGGAGGGCGCGAACTTCTCGATGGAGCAGAACTACGACTCGCCGTGGCCCGGTCTGTGTGGGCACGTCGATGCGTGGCATCAGAAGAGCGAGGATCCCGGCTGGAGCGCCGTTCTGCAAGAGGTGATGGCGCAGCGCACGTGCAAGAGTTGCCACGGTGAGCGCCTTGCACCCGGCCCGCGCTCGGTGACGCTGGGGAAACGCCGGCTGCCCGAGGTACTTGCCTTCTCGGTTGAGAACGCCCTGCTGTGGTTCGCGAAGCTGCGCTTGAAGAAGCGCGATCGCGATGCCGTGCAGGCGGTGCTTGATGAAGTCGTGGCGCGCCTTGGCATGCTGGATCAAGTCGGGCTGGGATACCTTGGCCTCGATCGGCCGATGGGCACGCTCTCGGGCGGCGAGCTACGCCGCGTGCGGCTGTCCGCGAACCTGGGCTCGAACTTGGTCGACGTCTGCTACGTGCTGGACGAGCCGACGGTGGGCCTGCATCCGGCCGATGTGAACAAGCTGACCGGCGCGCTCGAGTCGATGCGCGATCGCGGCAACACCGTGATCGTTGTCGAGCACGACGAAACGTTGATGCGCCGAGCGGATCACATTGTGGACATCGGTCCTGGTGCCGGCCGAAATGGTGGGCACGTGGTGGTAAGTGCGTCGCCGGCCGTGGTGGAGGCTCATCCAACGTCGTTGACGGGGATGGCCCTTCGCGGCGAGCTGCGGCCCATGCCGCGCGACACTTCCATTGATGACAACGGTGGCTACTCCTCAGTCGGCCTCCGTGGTGCGCGTCTCCACAACCTAAAGAAGGTCGGCCTCGACATCACATTCGGTCGTCTGACGGGTCTGTGTGGTCCTTCCGGATCGGGGAAGTCGACGCTCTTGCTCGACTGCTTCGTGCCGGCTTTGCGGGGTGAAGAGGCCGACGGGCGTTGGACCAAAGTCGTTGGCGACTTCAACGAAGCGCGCCGCGTGGTGGTGGTGGATGCGAGCCCGATTGGGCGCAGCCCCGCCAGTACGCCTTCAACGGCTACGGGTCTTCTCGATGAGCTGCGCGAGCTTTACGCGCGCACGCCTGAAGCCCGTATGCGCGGGTTCACGTCCTCGAGTTTCTCGTACAACTCGCCGCGCGGGCGCTGCCCGGTCTGCGAGGGGCGAGGGGCCTCGCGTGTGGACATGCAGTTCTTGGCCGACCTGTGGCTCGAGTGCGAGGAGTGCGGCGGGAAACGCTATCGCCCCGAGGTTCTCGAAGTGCGTCACCGCGGCTTGTCGATTGCCGACCTGCTGGCGTTGTCCGTTGATGAGGCGCTCGAGTTCCTCGAACATCAGCCCGGCGCGAAGCGCATCTTGAACACGATGCAAGAAGTGGGGCTGGGCTATATGGCCTTGAACCAGAGCTCGACGACGCTGTCAGGCGGCGAGGCGCAGCGCGTCAAACTAGCAGGCGAGTTGATGCGCGCCGAAGGCGCGGGCACCAGCATCGTGGTGTTGGATGAGCCGACAACGGGCTTGCACGCATCGGATGTCGCGCGCTTAGCCAAGGTTCTTCGAAGCCTTGCGGAGCGCGGCGACGCGGTCGTGGTCATCGAGCACCACACCGACCTCTTGGCCGTGTGCGATCAGTTGATCGAGCTCGGTCCGGGCGGCGGTGAATCCGGCGGTCGCGTGATCGCCGAGGGCTCGCCACTCGAGCTGAGCGAGAACCCGGACTCGATCACCGGTCCCTTCCTCATCCCGCCGACAAAGGCCAAGAAGAAGCGGAAGAAGAAGGCGGCCAAGGCATGAACCCGATGGGCCCCTTGATCGTGCAGGGCGACCGCTCGCTCTTGCTGCACACGACCGTCTCGGTGACCGATGCCGAAGGGCGTCAGGCCCGTGATGCCGAGGGGGTTCCCCAGACGCGCGAGCACCCGCTATTCGCCGAAGCGCGAGATCGTTTGGCCGCCTTCGCCGAGCTTGAGAAGAGCCCCGAGTACTTGCACAGCTACCGCATTACCCCCGTTACGATCTGGAATGCGGCGGCGATTGGGATGAGCGCCGATGCGATCATCGACACGCTTGAAGAGCTCTCGTGCGTGCCGATGCCGCCCAACGTCTTGGTCGACATTCGCGAGTGGGTGGGTCGCTACGGGCGCTTCCGGATCGAGAGTGACGGCGAGGGCTTTGTGCTCACTTCCAAAGAAGCTGGCGCACTTGACGAAGTGCTTGGTTTTCCGTCTGTCGCCAAGCTGCTCGAGAAGCGCTCCGACGGCAGGTACGGGCTCGACGGCTTGCACCGCGGCGTGCTGAAACAGGCGCTCATCAAGATCGGCTTTCCGGTCGACGATCGGGGCGGCTACGTCGAGGGGGATCGCTACCCGATCGAGCTGCGAACGGAGACGGCCTCGGGTTCGCCGTTTGGACTGCGCAAGTACCAAGCGGCCGCCGCCGACGCCTTCCATCAAGGTGGTGCGGTGACGGGTGGCAACGGAGTTGTGGTCCTTCCGTGTGGCGCGGGCAAGACGATCGTCGCGATGGGCGTCATGCAGCGCGTCGGAGCGAAGACCCTGGTGCTGACGACCAACACGGTCGCCGTGCGGCAGTGGCGCGAAGAGATCCTGGACAAGACCACGCTGACAGCCGATGAGGTTGGCGAGTACACGGGTGACAGCAAGACGGTGGCGCCGGTTACGATCAGCACGTATCAAATGCTGACCTGGCGCCGGACGAAGACTTCCGAGTTCGAGCACATGGAGCTGTTCTCCGGCCACAACTGGGGCCTCGTGGTGTATGACGAGGTGCACCTGTTGCCCGCGCCTATCTTCCGGGTGACGGCCGAGCTTCAGGCGCGCCGGCGCTTGGGTCTGACGGCGACGCTGGTGCGCGAAGATGGCAAAGAAGACGAGGTGTTCTGCCTGATCGGACCCAAGCGGTACGACGTGCCATGGAAGGTTTTGGAAGGCCAAGGGTTCATCGCCGAAGCGCGCTGCTGCGAGGTGCGCGTCGGGCTCGAGCCGTCGCTAAAACCCAGCTACAACTCGGCGGATGCGCGGCGCAAGTTCCGCATCAGCTCGGAGAACCCGCGCAAGACCGAGGTGATTGCCAAGCTCTTGGTCCGGCACGCGGGCGGGCGCATTCTGATCATTGGCCAATACATCGATCAGCTCAACAGCTTGGCGCGCCACTTCAAGCTGCCGCTGATCACAGGCAAGACGCCCAACGACGAGCGCGAGGTGCTGTACTCGGCCTTCCGCGATGGCGACGAGCCCGTGCTGATTGTGTCCAAGGTGGGCAACTTCGCCGTGGACTTGCCCGATGCCGAGGTCCTCATTCAGGTCTCGGGGACGTTCGGCTCACGGCAGGAAGAAGCCCAGCGCCTTGGCCGCGTCTTGCGGCCGAAAGCGGATGGGCGCGGCGCCTCTTTCTACGCGGTTGTGACGCATGCGACGCGCGACCAAGACTTCGCCCAGAAGCGCCAGCTGTTTCTGGCGGAACAGGGCTACTCCTACGAGATCATTGACGCGGAATCTTTGAACGATCATGTCACCTAAGGGATCGACAGCCGAGGGAAGTCTCGGCCACGCACTGGGCGAGCTTGGTCGAGCCGACCTCGATGAGCTCGTGCGCTTCTGGAGTCCCGATGGGCTCAGCGCCCCCGATCCGCACGACGGCCGCGATGCACTCGCTCTAGCCACGAAGTGGATTCAAGATTCCGACCTTGTTGAGAAGCGCGTCGACGAGCTCGGCGGCCGGCTCGGTGCTGCCATCGAATTCCTGCGCCATCGCGAGGGTTACTTCGCAGGGAAGTTGGACCTTCTGGACGCGCCCGGGCTTACGAACTGCTCGCAACGCGACCTTGAGGCCACGCTCAACCACTTGCGTCGTCGCGCGCTTGTCACCTTCATCCCCGACCCGCGCTTTGCCAGCCACGGCGATCGCGTCGTGGCCCTGCCGCGTGAGATCGGCGATGTCTTGGCCGAGGCATCCCGCCGCCAGAGCCACGGACTGTTCGATACGCTGACGTTGCGCGGATACCTCGAGGCGTGCTATTCAGCACCGACCAGCAAAGTGAAGATGAACGCCCGGCGGCAACGCGAGATGTACCGCATGTACAGCCGCGACGCTGCTGCTGTGGCGCGCATTGAGAAGCTCGATGGCGCGCTTGGCACGCTGGTCGAAAAGGCTGTCCTCGAGTTTGGCGGCATCCTCCCGCGCAAGCTCTTCGAGCAGATGGATACGGGCCCTGAGAGCTGGAGCGCCAAGAGCTGGCGCGAGGTGCTTGAGGGTTCGTTGGTGGGTACGGTCAAGCGCCTCGACCTGTGCCGCTATGGCATCAACCATAAGGACGAGACGCTTGTTGTCTTCAACGAAGTTGCGCTGGCTTGGCTCAAACGAGTTGCCGTGCCGGGGGACCCGGATCGCCCTGATGAGGAGCTGAGCCTTGGGGTTGACCTCGTCACGAACCTTGCGCGTTTCTTGGCCTACATCCATGAGAACGACGTCCGCTTCACGGTCAAAGGCGAGATCTTCAAGACGACCGAGAGACGCATCGTCGCGCATCTGATTCCGAACCCCGGGCGCGAGCTCGCGCGGGAAGAGGTGCTGTCTTGGCTGTACCGTTTCTCGCGGCATGCCGGGCTGATTGATAGCACCGGCGAGCGCACCGTGATGGTGACTCCCGCGGGGCACAACTGGGCCGCAAAGCCGCTGCACGAGCAGCTGCCCGAGATGGTCGACTTCATGATCGCCGAGCCCGGCTTCGACGGTGAGCTGTATCACCAGACGCGGATGCGGCGCATCTTCCTGCGGCTGCTGAAGCGTGTCGAGGCCGGCGTCTGGTACGACCTGATGTACGTGCCTTTCCTCACCCGCAACACCTACCTTGCGAGCCTCGACGAGCTCGAGGTCGACGAGGACTTCGCCGACCTGTGCGAGTCCTCGCGCTACACGCCGATGGAAGACGCGCAGCGGATGGCGTGGAACCTGGTGCGATGGGTTCGGCAGCGGCTCTTCCTCGCGGGCGTCGTGGACCTGGGTTACGACGCAGCGGGCAGGCCCGTAGCCATGCGATTGACACCCGGCGGCGCGCGCCTCCTCGGGATTAGCGAGGGCGACACGACTCCGACGCAGGGCCAGGGTCGCATTCTCGTGATGCCGGACTTCGAGGTTGTGCTGTTCCCATCCGGCGACGACGCCGAGCTGATCTACGATCTGGATCGCTTCAGCGCGCGGGAGAAGAAGGGCCACTCGATGCACTTCCGCATTTCGGAAGAGACCGTGGTGCGCGGCCTGCGTCAAGGCATGCGCCTGGGTCGCTTGACGGGCGTGTTGGAGGAATATTCGTCCACGCCGGTGCCGCAGAACGTCCGCTATTCGATTCGCGATTGGGCCGAGCGTGCCGGCCTGATGATGATGAATGAAGAGATGGTCGTGCGCTGTAATAACGCCGATGTCTTCGAGCGCTTCACGGGGGATCCAGGGGTCCGCGAGTACGTGTCGAAGCGACTGGACGATGGCGCCGTACAGTTGGCTGCGAAGATGACTCCGAAGCGACTGCAGAACCTGCTGCGCGACCTTGGTTACTTGGTGGAACTCGATGGACACGGAGCGGCTTGACGTGACCCGGCGTCTGCCTCCTTCGCTGTTGGCACTGACGCCTGGAGCGGCAACCTCGGCACACGATGTTCCCGGCCTTGTGCGCTACGTGGTGGACCTCGCGCAGGCTGGCCTCGGGGGCTGCCTGCTGCGCGAGCCGGCCCTTCAGGACGCTGATTTTTTAGAGCTGGCCACGCGCTTGCGCGACGAGCTCCCCGGCTTTTGGTTGGGGGTTCACGACCGCCTTCACATCGCGATCAGCGTGAAGGCTGACGCGGTGCATTTGGGCTTTCGCTCCCTTCTTCCGCACGTGGCAAAGCGCACGCTGAACAACGCCGGTGCCGGGGACATGGCAATCGGCCTCTCCACACACGCGGGCGACGACACCGAGCCCTGGCAGGCGGCGGACTACCTGTTCCATGGGCCTGTGTTTGAGACGCCATCGAAGGTGGGGCTGGTCGACGCGATCGGGCCCAGCGGACTACGAGCCGCTGCCGAACAGCATTCCGCCGTTTGGGCTCTAGGTGGTATTCAGGCGGATCAAATCCCGGCCATGTTCGAGGCGGGAGCCTCCGGCGTGGCGGTTCTGGGAGCGCTTGCCAAGGCAAAGCACCCACAAGAAGTGCTGGGTGACTTGGTTGCGAAGTTGCCCGCGGCGGGTAGATCCAGGGAGTGACGATGGAGACACAGACACACGAGCCGGCCAAGAAGCCGGTGCTGGGCCGGCGCCGGCGCAAGATCCTCTTTTGGATGCGGGCGGGCGTTGTGCTGCTTGCCTTCTTTGGACTCTGGCAACTTAGCCAGCGGTTCGAGCTGGTGAAGTTGCCGGAAGACGCTTGCTCACCCCTGACCAGCTACGACCCCGGCGTCAGCCTTCTGGTCGACCGCAAGCCCGAGCAGCTGTACTTGGATGACGCGGTGCTCTTCTCTTTGCCCGACGGCGCGTTGGGCCTCGGCCGCATCGAGACGCCACCCGGCAGTCCCGAGGGCACGTTGCGCACGGAAGCAGGCTATTGGATCTTGGGCAACGCACCCAACTGCGACACGCCCGATAGTCACGAGCACGGGATCTTTGAACCCGACGCGATCGTCGCCCGCGTCCTGTTCCCCATCCGCTTCTAATGACCGGGCAGGGGTGGAGCGAGGCCTCGGTGCACGCCTGGCTAAGCCAGCACTTGCATGGCACTGCGATTGATGGTCATGTTCGCCGTCCGATTCACGATGCGGCGGTGCTGCCCTTCTCGGCCGGGCTGCTTGCGACGTGCTGCGACCGCACGGAAGAGGGCGTTCACTTCACAAGCGAGGCGCACCTTCGCGGGATCGCGCACAAGGCGGTGGGCCGCAGCCTCTCGGACCTCGCGGCGACGGCAGCCGAGCCTGTCGGCATGCTGCTGGCTCTGTCGGCTCCCAAGGGTTTTCCCGAGTCCAAGCTGATCGAGCTCCTGGACGCGGTGATCGAGCGCGGCGCGCAGCTTGGTGCGCCGCTCCTGGGCGGCGACCTGACCGCGTCCGGCGAGGGCCTTTCGCTTGTTGTGACAGCCATCGGCCGAGCCCCCGAAGACCCGCCCGGCCGGGATCGCTTGCAGGAGGGCGACGTGATCGTGCTGACCGGTCCTGTTGGCGGCAGCCGAATCGGACGGCACCTGTGGATCGAACCTCGTTTGGCTCTGGGCCGCCAGCTGCATGCGGCCGGTGCGCGGGCCATGATGGACGTCAGTGACGGCCTCGCGCTGGACCTCTCACGACTGGCGCGCTCGTCCGACTTGGCGATCGATCTTCTGGCGGTCTGCGTGCATCCCGATGCCAACACGATGTCGCAGAAGGACGGTCGCTCGGCATTCGAACACGCACTGTTTGATGGTGAGGATCATGAGCTTCTGGCGGGTGTCTCCGAGCAGCTCGCGTTTGGCGGCGAGCTTCCCGGGCTCTGGCCGATCGGCCGAGTCCGGAGTGCGGGCGACGAGGCGGCCGGCCTTTGGCTTGCCGACGAGCTTGTCCCCTCGGCCTTGTGCAGCCTGCCGCCGTCTCCGTCGAAGCTCCATCCGTTTGACCCCGTCGATGCGAGGGCCTATCTGCATGGTCACTGAGCTCGTCTTCACCAGTCTGTCAACCGAAGCGACGAGCCACCTCGGCTGGCTCATCGGGCAGGTCGCCACCCCGAACTTGGTGCTCGCGCTCGATGGCGAGCTTGGGACCGGGAAGACCGCGCTTGTGCGTGGACTTGCCGTCGGGCTTGACGTCGAGGATGCCGTCTCGAGCCCGACCTACACGCTGATGCACAGCTACCGCGGGCGCCTCGAGCTGTTCCATTTCGACGCGTGGATGGAGGGCCGCGAGGCGGCGTTCCTCGACGGTGGGGGAGCTGAGTGGTTCACAAGCGGTGGTGTTGCCGTTGTGGAGTGGGCCAGCCGCGTGATCCGGCACTTGCCCGCGGATCGCCTTGAGCTCAAGCTGAGCCATCAGGGACAGCTTCTATTTGATGAGGAAGGACAGCTGGACCCAAGGCAAGAGCGAGGGATCAAGCTGCATGCCACCGGCCCGGCGACAGCGGCTCTCTTGAGTGCCCTTGCGCCGAAAATCCGCAGCGACTCGGGTTTTCGATTCCCCGCGGAGGGCTGATGATTCTTTCCAACTTGGTTGAACCACCCCGCACCGGCCGCGTTCTTGGGCTCGGAAAGCATCCGTGACCTCCCCCTGGAACCTGCCCTGTGACCCGCTCGAAGCCTTGCGCGGGGGCGACTCGGGCCCCTTTGAGGACTTTGTCCCCTTGGGACTCGCCGCTCTTGGTGGGTTCTTCCGGCGCAAAGGCGCCACCCGGGAAGAGGCCGAGGATCTCTCCCAAGATGTGCTCATGAAACTCGTCCAAAACGCCACCAACTACCAGCCAGATGGGCGCTTTGCTGCCTATGTCTTCCGTGTTGGTCGGAATGCGTGGATCGATAGCCGGCGCCGAGCCGGCGCGCGTCCGCAGCTCACCGGGCTTGAGACCCCGGGTTCCGACGGCGAGTCCCTACGGCTTGTTCGTGAACCCATCGATCCTGGCCAAACCCCGGGGCAGGCCCTGGAAGTGTCCGAACAGGCCGGTTTGGTGCACGCCGCGATGGCCGCGCTCTCTCCCGCACATCGCGAGGTCTTCGAGCTCGGCGTGATCCAAGAGCTGCCGTACCCCGAAATCGCTCGTGCCATCGGCATCCCCGTCGGCACCGTCAAGTCCCGCATGTTCCATGCTCTCCGGGCGCTCCGCGCGGCCCTAGCCGCCCCCGAAGAGGTCCACCATGACTGAGCGCGATCTCCCGTTGACGCCTGCCGAAGAGGCGCTCCTCGACTTCAGCCTGGGCCACACCGATCAGTGTGCTGAGAACTCGCTCGAGGCAACCAGCATGCGCGAGCTTGTATCCCAAGCGCGGCTGGACGCGCGCAGTGCGGCCGACGTGCCTTCCAACGCGCTCATTGAGAGCGTGCGAGAAGCCGCGCGCGAGTCCGTTCCCCAACCCAGCTTCTGGCGTCTTCTTGAAGGCGGGCTGCGCACGAACATGCTGGTACGCATCGTCGCGGCGAGTCTCGTGATCCACCTAGCTGCCCTGCCCGTATTGGCTTGGCTACAGTTTTCGCAGAAGGAACGCGGGCCGATCTACATTCAGTTCGAGAAGCCCGAGCCGGTTCTGGTCGACCAGCCTGCGCCCGAGCTCTTGGAGCCCGTCAACATCGACGAGCTCCCCGAGTGGCTCGAACTTCTCGACCAACCGCTCACCAGCCCCGATCAAGACTAGCTGGCGCCGCGCGGGGTTCAGCCTCCTTGCCTTGGTCATGAAGGCCCTGTCTCCCGACAAATCGGCAGCGGACTCGTAGGACTCTCGCGCCGGCCCGTTCTAGGGATTTGGAGACGGCGTGGCGAGCGTGTGGCCTTCAAGGGTCGACATAGCTATCCTCATCGCATGTCAGCATCGAAGATGAGCCTCTCCCTCGTGGGCATCTGCGCCTTTTCCGCCACCACGGCTTCCGCCCTAGCGTCGCCGGTGGCCTCCGTTCGCCCCGTTCAGGACGAGGCGGTCGAGCCCATGCTGCTCAGCGTGGAGGATGTCGTCGCGCTGGCCCGCAAGAATAACATCGGCTTGCGCATCGACACGTTTGCCGAAGACGTGCAGCGCTACACGCACCTCGGCACGTTTGGCGCCTTTGATCCGATTGCCACGGTGACCGGCTCGTACACCGACAGCCAGCAGCCGGCGGCCAGCTCGCTCGCCGGAGCCAACGTGGTCAAGTCCGATACGATTGCCATGAACGCGGGGCTCCTGATGCCGTTCGAGTCGGGTGGCAATCTGAACCTTGGCTACGACCACCGGAACACCAGCACGAACTCGACCTTTTCGATCGACGACACGCTGACAACCTCCAGCCTCAGCTTGTCCTACACGCAGCCGCTTTTGCGCGGCGCGTGGACGGGCTACAACACAATCGAGCAAGAGAAGTCCGAGCTGCGCTGGCTGCAGGCCAAGGCTCGTCACGACGAGCTGGTTGCGAACCTCGAGCGCGACGTGATCCAGGCCTACTGGAACCTTGTGGCCGCTCGCGAGGCGTTGGTTGTCCAGGAAGAGACACTCGCCTTGGGCGAGCAGCAGCTTGAGCAAAACCGCCGCCGACTGAAGGTCGGCGTGGGGACCGAGGTCGAGGTGCTGCAGGCCGAGACGAACGTCGCGACGCAGACCGAGGTGCTCCTCCAAGCACAGAGCAACGTGCGCGCCGCTGACGACGCTGTCAAGAGCTTGATCTTCGCGCGCAGCGAAGGTGATGGGTGGGATGTCTGGTACGCGTGGTGGGATCGGCCGATTCAACCAACGACTCCGCTGCCGGCGGTCGACGAGACCGCGCTTGACTGGACAAGTTCGCTAGCGCACGCGCTCAGCTCACGACCCGAGTTGGTGCAGCGCCGCATCGATATTGAGATCTCTGAATTCGACCTCCTCAAAGCTCGCTCGGAAGAGCGTGCCGGCCTGGATCTGAACTTGTCGCTGACCAGCACAGGCGTCGATGGCCAGGCGAATCAGGCCCTTCAGTCGGCCAGCCAGTTCGACTTCCCAACCGCCTCCGCTTCGCTGACTTACACCACCCCGCTGTTCAACCGAGCCGCCGAGAACGCGCTCGAGGCGTCCCGACTGGGTCTGCGCTCGGCCCGCTTGGGTTACGAGCAAGCCGAGACAGGGATCCTGACCGAGGTCCGCGCCGCGGTGCGCGACTCGCAGTATCAGGCCGAGGCCGTTCGCGCCGCGACCGTCAGCTTCGATCTCGCCAAGAGGCAGCTCGAAGCCGAGGAGGCCCGCTTTGCCCAAGGACTTTCCACCAACTTTCAAGTTCTTGAGTACCAGCAGCAACTCTCGCAGGCTAAGTCCAACCTTGTCGGCGCGCGAGTGGCCTATGCCAAGGCCGGCACCGCTCTCCTAAGGGCCGAAGGGCGCCTGTCATCTACAACGAACGCAAACGAATGACTCTTCCCCCCCGCGGGGCTTGGTTGAGCCTCGCGCTGTTGGCCCTTGCGGCCTGCGGAGGCGAGCCCCAAAGCCCCAATACCCTCGACACCGAGACCCAAGCCAAGATGGCCGACGCTCAGGCGCGGCTGAAGGTCGATGCCAACTACGAGAGCGACGGACGCATCTTGCTGCTGCTGGATAGCTGCGCGAAAGGTGGCTACTACGATCGCGACACGGGGGATCCGGTCTCGATCTTGCTCGACAAGTTGCAGTTCGGGTCCAGCGATGCCCTGCACCGCGCGAAGGAAGAGCTCGGGGACATGGGCGAGCACGCGGCGACCGAAGTCGCCCGCCTCCTGAACCGGAACTTCGACGACCCGATGGGGGCGGCGAAAGTGCAGAACACGATTGAGGTGCTGGGCCTCATGCGGACACCCGCCGCGCATGCCCCCTTGATCAAGAGCCTTGATCACCCGCGCGACAGTGTGCGCGGCGTCACCATGCGCGCCTTGGCAGGTGGCGCAGCTTGGCCCGAGGACTTCGATCGGATTCTGGCGCACGTCCCCGTCGAGAAGGCGCGCATCCGCGAGCAGGCGGCGATTGCGCTGTTTGTCGCCGATCCAGACCGGGCGGCAGGCGTGTTTTTGGAGTGGCTGGAAGCTGGCACGAACGCGGGCCTGTGGGGCTTCATGGCCGCGCACATGGCCGATGCCGACTCGAAGCTCATCGCGCCCGAGGCCGCCGCGCTTTGTGATCAGGTGGATCCCCGTATCGGGCTTCCGCTGGCTGCGATTGGCTTGCAGACGGGCGATCCTCGCCCACGCGCTCTTCTGGATCAATACTTAGCGAAGGCGGATGCCGGGCAGCGCTTGCCGGCGGTGAGCGCCCTCTTGCAAAGCGGGTATGTCGCCGAGCTCGCCAACCTGGCGATCACCGATCCAGATGCCGTAATCCGGCAGCAGGTTCTGGTCGCGCTTGCTCAACAGGCAGATGAAGCCGGCGCACCGAGCCAAGCGACGCTCGACACATTCCACGCGGGCCTGGACGATAGCGATCCCAACGTCAGGAAGGTCAGCATGGGCACCCTTCTGGGCTGGCGCGATGCCGCGGCCCAAGATCGCGCGCTCACCATGTTGGGTGGGGACCGCACGGCACTGCAAGAGATCGTCCTGATCGTGATCGAGCCGCTGCGCCAGCAACCGGAATTTGCGAAGCGCGTCCTCGACCGTTTGCTTGAGATCGAGGAGGACCACTCAGGCCGGCCGCTCAAGGAGCGCCTCGGGATCTTGCAAGCGATTGGCCAAGTTCCCACGGTCGAAGCGGCTGCTTACTTGTATGACACGGCGCAAACGGCGGAGGGCGAGCTGCAAGGATTGCGGGCCTTTCGTTGGTTGACGATTCAGGTCTCGAACACGGGTCGGGCCGGGCGCCTGTGGTTGGCAAGCAAGCTCAAGACCGAGGTGGATCCTGCGCGGCGCCTCGACATACTCTGGGCGATCTCTTCGCAGCGCGATGCGACCACTGAGGAGTTCCTCACGGACTTCCTGCAGACGGACGGGGAGCCGTATGAGCTGCTGTTCGCAGCCGATCGCTTGGCCAAGAGTGGCAAGACGGCGACCGCGGCACCGCTGCTCAAACGCGTGACCATGGGAGTGTCTCATCCCAAGGTGAGACGAGCGCTCGAGTGCCTTCTGTGGCGCTGGTACTAGGAGCCCGCCCGTTTCTAGCGGTTAGCGAGTGGGCGCGAGGACGGCCGCGGACGGTTGGTTCTCGAGGCCGCTCCACGGTGTCTCGGTGTTGGCGCGGACGGTGAGGCCGCTCTCGGGGCGCCAAATGAAGGCGCGCTTGCCCGTGCGGCCGTGCTGCGAGGGCCAGGCCACCAGCATCGGCTCAGTCGACTCGGCCTCGAGCGGGGCCATCAACTCGACGAAGTAGCCATGCCGGAATAAGAGGTCGCCACTCCAGCGCGTATCGGAGAGCTCGCCCGCGAGACTGTTGTCGCTCTCGGTCAGCGCCCGCAGGTTCGTCGGCGGCGCGGCCATGACCTCACTCGTCAAGCTGCTGCCAAGAGCGCTCAGAAGGGTCTGCACATGGCTCTCGTTCTCACGCATCGCCAGGCCTCTCAGGCTGGAAAGCGTGATCACAACGACCACCGCGATCACAGCGGTCAGCGTGGCGAGGCCCATCGTGGAGATACCAAGCAGTTGGCGCTCGGGGGACGGTTGAGGTGAAGGCATGATCTAAAGTTCGAGTTCGTGGGACTGCCCCTCGATTCTGACGATCCGGGTGCCAAGATCCAACCGTCTACAGCCGATGATTCAAAAGAGGCTGGGGAAATCCGGCGCGAACCACCGACCTGCTGCCATGAAACTGAACAAGCCCGACGTCCGTCACCTGAAGAAGCCCCTCGCCGATGCCGCTTGCGGAATCGCGACCGTGCTGAGCGAGCATGGCCATCCAACTTGGATTGTTGGCGGCGCCGTGCGCGACCTGGCACTGGGTCATGTTGTGACCGAAATCGATATGGCCACGGGGGCTCTACCCGATCAGATCGAGGCTCTCTTCGACGCCACGATCCCGGTGGGGAAGGCCTTTGGAACGATCATCGTTCTGTGGGAAGGGCAGTCGGTCGAGGTGACGACGTTTCGGTCGGAGAGAGGCTATTCGGATGGACGGCGACCGGACGACGTGCAGTTTGGCGCGACTCCCGAAGAGGATGCGCGGCGCCGGGACTTTACGTGCAACGCTCTCTTCCTGAATCCGTTGACGGGCGAGTTCTTGGATCCCGAAGGCGGGATGGAGGATCTCGAGGCCGGTGTTCTTGCTGCGATTGGCGACGCCTCCGAGCGTTTCCGTGAGGACGGGCTGCGCCTGATGCGTTTGGCGCGCTTTCACGCGCGGCTGGACTTGACTCTGGCTCCTGCAACGGAGGCCGCGGCGCGTGCCGAGGTTCAGGCGATCGACCGGATCTCGAAAGAGCGCATCTACCACGAGGTGTCGCGGATGCTGACGGCGCGGCGCGCGCACCAGGCTCTGCGGCTGCTTGCTGAGCTAGACGTGCTGCCGCGCGCGCTTGATGGCTGGGTCGACCTGCACGCGCCAGGCGCCAAGAGCGACGATGTCCAAGAGCGTCGCTTCGAGGCGCTCGAGTGGCTCGAGAGCACACACGAGGCTTCTGGGTTCGCTGTCTTGTTCGACCCGTTTGGCGGTGATATGAGGGCTTCGCTGCAGGCACTCGAAGCTTTGAAACCTTCGAACGAGCTCGTGCGCGAAGTGCAGTCCCTATGGAGCTTGCTGGATGCGCTTGAGGCCTTGTGGCCCCTTGAGGAGAGCCAGGTTGATGAAGGCCCCGATCGATCGCAGAGGCTGCGTCTCTTGGCCGACCCCCTGTGGCCGCGCGCACGCGAACTTGCTGCCGCCTTTGGGGATGCGCGCGGCACTGCGCCGGATGGCGAGCCCTTCGAAGGCGGCCATCTTGGGCGCATGGCGCGGGAGCTCGATGCCTTTGGCCACGCTGTGGGGCCGGCGCAGATCGATCCCGAGCCACTCTTGCGATCGAAGGACCTGATGCAGCGCGAGGTGAAACCCGGACCGCGGTGGGGCGCTCTACTGGAGCAAGCTCGCGAGCTTCAGCTGCAGGCCAAGTTGGCCAACCGCGAAGCGGCGCTAGAGTGGCTCGAGACGCAACTCAGCTCGGCGGGATGAAGCGCATCATGCGGCGCCCAGCCTTCTGAGCCCAGAGTAGCAGCGCTGCGACAAGCCACGATTCAGGGCCCGGCACAGCCAGAAGTAAAAGGCCGACCGTCCACGTGACGAGGCTGCCAAGCACGGGGCCCATCGCGGCTTCGACGCGTGCAGGAGTCCAAGCCGCCGGCGTGATCAGGCTGTGAAGGAGACGCGCTCGAGAAGCCAGGATCGCTAAGCCAAGGACTGCCGCAGGCCACGCGTACAGCGGGGCCGCCGAGCTTGCGGATTCGGTGCGGGCCAACAGCCCCACGGCGAGCGGGGCCAAAACCATCCAAAGAGCGAGGCCTTTGAGAAGGGTGGCTGGCCTCTCTGCCAGAGGCCGCGAGTCTTCGCCGTCTTCCATGCGTCCAAGGCGGCCGATCAAGAAGACAAAGAGGCCGTAGGCCAAGGCCGCGACAAGCGGCGCGCGCGTGCCACCAATCTGCCAGCCCAAGGCGAGCGCACCGAACAAGAGGTTCGCTCCGCGCGCAGCTCCTAGAAGGAAAGGGCCTAGCCAAGGACCGCGACCCACCAGGTCATACAGAGCGGCCACAAGGCTCGCCATGACCAGCGCGAGAGTTGCGCTCGGACGCTGCAAACCGAAGTGCACCAAAGCGGGGCCAACGGCAAGCAGGCACACCGCGACAAGCAGGACCAAACCGGCTGACAAGTCGCCGCTCACGAGTGGCCGAGAGCGCCCGCGTTCGGCATCGACTTTTCGGTCTGCCCAGTCGTTGAGCGCCATCGCCCCGTGGTAAACACAGAGGCTCGCGCCAAGTGCGAGCCCAATGGTCTTCCACTCGGCGAGACCGAAGCTGCCGACAGCCGCGCTCCCAAGTAGCGCTCCGACGGCGGGGTCCGCGATCGCCGACGGGAAGAGAGAGAGCCGAAGAACGCGGGCCCAGGCAAGCGGCCGGTTCCGTGGGCTCACGGAAAGAACCAGCGCATGACGTCGTTGTACGTCACGTACAGCATCAGCGACAGGAGCACGACCATCCCGATCGCTTGACTCATGACCTGGATCTTAGGCGACACCGGTGAGCCTTTGAGCTTCTCGACCGCGAGGAAGAAGAGGTGGCCACCATCCAAAAGCGGGATCGGCAAGACGTTCAGGAACGCCAGGTTCATGCTGAGGATGCACAGGAAGAAGAAGAGCTTCGAAAGCCCTTCGCCCGCCCAGTGCGTCGAGACCATGCCGATCGTGATGATGCCGCCGGCGTTCTTGCCGGAGATGTCTTGGCTGATCACGCGCTTCAGGAAAATCCACGAGTCCTCGAGGAAGCGCCACGTCGAAGTGACGCCCGCCGAGAGAGCCGAAACCGGCCCGTCGGCCTTGTAGACGATCTGTCGAAAGTTGAACGCTAGGCCCAGGTCGCCGCCCACGTTGCTGGGCTCGGGAACGACGGAGATCGTCCGCGTTTCCAGCGCATCGCCGGGGGCCTCTTGATGCATGATCGACAGCTCGAGCGCCTGCGGCGGATCGAGGTCGGCCTTTGCGTGGACGGCGGGAGGAATGTCCTCCCAGCTATTCACCGCGACCCCATCGATGCGGACGATCCGATCGCCGGTGCGGAGCCCGGCGCGCCACGCGGGCTCGCCTTCGGCGACTGCCACTGCGGGCGACGAGCTGTCGCCGCCGATCGCAAGACCTTCAAGGAAGGTCAAGGCGCCGGCTTGGGTAAAGCTGCCAAGGTCCAGGCTCGTGCGGCGACCGGCCCTCTCGATGTTGAGGACGCTGGGCTGGCCCGCGGCCTCAAGCAGGAAGCGGCGCAGGTCCAGGTTCGCGACGATCGGCTTGCCGTTCAGATCCAAGAGAATGTCGTCAACACGCAGGCCAAGTTCGCTGGCTCCAAAGCCACTGCGCACGGCTCCAACGCGCCGCATCATCTGCGCGACACCGATTGTGCTGCGGCGATTTGCATCTGTCGGCAGGGCGGCCAAAGTCACCCAACGCAGACTGTCGGGTTGCCCCTCGGTCTCGACTTGGATCTCGACGCTCTCCGATGATGTGATGGCGTACCGCAGTGTGGTCACAAGGTCCACGCCCGGCAGCGCACCTTTGACGCCTCGCAGCATGTCGCCGTCAAGAACACCCGCTTCGGAAGCCGGGCTCCCGGCGCTGACAGCAAGGTGCAAATCCTCGTCGAGCGCGGGGTTGATCCCGATCATGCGCACGCCAAGGTCGGCTTGGTTCTCGGGGGTCAGCGTGACTTCCTTCGAGGCCTCTGCGCCCGGTGCACGCACCGTCAACGTCACGGGCCCTTGTGGCGAGAGAGCGATCGCAGTCGGGATGTGATCAAACGCAAACACCTCCTTGCCATTGACCGCCAAGACCTCGGTGCCAGGCTGAAGCCCCGCTTGCCACGCGGGCGAGCCGAGACTGGTTGAGCCAATCACCGGCGCCGTAAACGGAACGCCAACCAGGAAGACTATCGGGAACACAACCAGCCCGAAGATCACATTCATGATCACGCCGCCAGAGAAGATCAGGAAGCGCGCGCCGACACTCTGCGCCGCGAGTTCATCGCCTCTTGGCTCGCGCGCCTCGCCTTCGTTCTCGGGATCCATGAGTTCGTCGCCCGCCATCTTCACGTAGCCGCCGAGTGGCAGCGCGGCGATCTGGTAGCGCGTGTCGCCACGCTTCCAGCTGAACACGCGCGGGCCCATGCCGATGCTGAAGGTCTCCACGCGAACGCCGCAGAGGCGCGCGGCGAGGAAGTGACCGAGCTCGTGCACAAAGATCACGAGACTGATGCCGAGGATGGCAAGGATGAGGTGGAACATGGAGGCGGTCAGGGCCGGATGGAGTGTTCTTGGATGCGAGCTTCGGCGAGCTCGCGGGCCGCGCGGTCGGCCTCGAGCAAGTGGGGGAGAGTGTCGCCGGGCCAGCGCTCGTGCTCGTCGAGAACCGACTCAACAAGCGGGACGATGGCATGGAAGGGAAGGCGGCCGTCCAGGAACGCCTCGACGGCGACCTCGTCGGCGGCGTTCAAGACGGCGCCCGCGCTGCCGCCCTCGGTGACGCAGCGATAGCCTAGGCTGAGCGCGGGGAAGCGCGCGTGGTCGGGCTCTTCAAAAGTGAGGTTGCTGAAGGCGACGGGGTCGAAGCCAACTAGGTTTGTCTCGGCGCGATCGGGCCACGAGAGTGCGTGGTGAATCGGGCCGCGCATGTCGGGAGGCGAGAGCTGCGCCATGAGCGCGCCGTCCTGGAACTCGATCATGCCGTGGACGACCGATTGGCGGTGAATCAGGACACCGATGCGGTCGGCCTCGAGGCCCCAGAGGTGCGCGGCCTCGATGACCTCGAGCGCCTTGTTCATCAGCGTGGCCGAGCCGATCGTGATCCGCGGCCCCATCTCCCATGTGGGGTGGGCCAGCGCGATGGCGGGTGTGACCGTGGCAAGCTCGTCGAGCGACAGGTCGCGCAGCGCGCCGCCGCTTGCGGTCAGGTAGACCTTGCGCACCTCGGCGAGACGCTCGCCGCCCAAGCATTGCGCCAGCGCGCAGTGCTCGCTGTCGACGGGCAAGAGCTCGGCGCCTGTCTCTTTCGCAAGCCGCATGAGAAGTGCGCCCGCGATGACAAGCGATTCTTTATTCGCCAGCGCGAGGCGCTTGCCGCGCTGCAACACGGCTTCGGAGGGACCGAGGCCCGCCGCGCCGACGATGCCGTTCAAGGCGACGTCGAAGTCGAGCGAGCTTGCCATGTCCGTGGCCGCGTCGGGGCCCTCGAGAACCCGCACGCCTGGCGGCAGAGCCGCACGCGCTGCAGCGGCCGCGTCGGGATCGGCGAGAGCGACGACGGGAACGTTGAACTCAAGCGCCACGGCGACGACCTGCTCCCACGACTTCCACGCGCTTAGCCCGATCGGCTGAAAGCGGCCAGGGAACTCGCGCAAGATGTTGAGGCACTGGATGCCGATCGAGCCGGTGCTGCCAAGAAGAAGGAGGGTTTGCATAGGTGTCGGGACACTTGTCATCGGGCGCCCGAACGATAAAGCTTAGTGGATCCCGTGCGGGGGTGGTATCGTCGCCAAGGCTTCGTCAGCGATCCCTCAAATGTGGCAGGAAAGAGCACGCTATTGTCCGCTTTGCAGCACCGAGCTTGAGCCGCGACTCCTAGGGGGTCGCGAGCGTCCGAGCTGCGGGGCATGCGGCTTCGTTTTGTACTTCGGGCCGGCGGGTGCAGCGGCCGGCGTGGTGCTTGACGAAGTGCCGGGCTCCGGCAAGCCGCGGGTGCTACTTGTGCGACGTGGCATCGAGCCGTTCAAGGGACACTGGGCCTTTCCAGCTGGGTACCAAGAAATCGAGGAGCATCCGCGAGAGGCGCTCGCCCGAGAGGTGCGCGAGGAGACCGGGCTGGAGATCGAAGTCGGCGCGCTGATCGACCTCTTGTTCATCCCCGATGACCCGCGCAAGCCGGCCAACGTGGCCGTCTACCGATGCCGTCCTGTGGATGCGAATCAAGTGCCCAAAGCGGGCGATGACGCACGCGACGCGCGCTGGTTCGACCTGGATGACTTGCCGAAGGACCTCGGTTTCCACAACAACCGCGCAATCCTAGAAGCGATTCGAACGGAGGTCTCTTATTCTGTGTGCCCCCCCCCGTGATGGAGATCCGAAGGAGATGCCTGTGAAACCAATCAGTTATAAGGATGCCGGCGTGGATATCGCCGCGCAGGACGAAGCCCTTTCCCGCTCGAAAGAGGCAATCCGCGCCTCGTTTACCCCCGGAGTCTTGGGAGACGTTGGCGCCTTCGGTGGGCTGTTCGACGTCGCCAAAATGGGCTTCGGCGAAGGCACGATCTTGGTCTCGAGCGCCGATGGCGTGGGGACCAAGCTCGACGTCGCGAAGCGCGCCGGAATCCACGACACCGTGGGCCGCGACTTAGTGAACCACTGCATCAACGACATCCTGGTGCAGGGCGCGACGCCGCTCTTCTTCATGGACTATGTTGGGACGGGGCGACTCGACCCGACGGTTGTCTCGGATGTGATCCGCGGCTGCGCCGTTGCCTGCCGCGCGGCGGGCATGGCGCTGCTCGGCGGCGAGACCGCCGAGATGCCGGGTCTGTATTCCGATGGCGACTTCGACTTGGTCGGCTTCATTGTGGGCGCGGTCAAACGCGACGACCTTTTGGACGGCTCGCGCGTAGCGGCCGGGCAAGTGCTGATCGGTTTGCCGTCGGCTGGCTTGCACACCAATGGCTATTCGCTGGCGCGCGCGATTCTGTTCGATCGGCTCGACCACGCTCTTGGCGACACGCCCGAGCTCTTGGGCGGCGTGACCGTACAAGACGCGCTGCTCGCCGAGCACAAATGCTACGCGCAAGTCGCGATGCCGCTTCTGAAAGCAGGCCTCATCACCGGGATGGCGCACATCACGGGCGGCGGCTTGCCGGGCAACGTCAACCGCATGTTGAGCGACACCGACGCGGTGATCGACACAACAACGTGGGCTGTGCCAGGGTTGTTCCAACTGCTTGTCGAAGGTGGCGGCGTCGAGCGCGGCGAGGCCTTCAAAGCGTTCAACATGGGCGTTGGTTTGGTGATCGCCGTTGAGCCCGGCGACTTCGACCAAGCCATGCAGCTTCTGACGGAAGGCGGCGAAGCGCCGTGGCGAATCGGCGAGCTTGTTGCCGGGCAAGGAGAGGTGCGCCTCGAGGGATGATGCCCCTCGCGCCAATCCTGTTCGCGCTGGCATCGACCTTGCCGTGTGCCTCAAACGACGGGGACACTTGGCAGTCGCTGAGCGAGCTTCCGCCCGGACCTGATCGCGGAGCCCGCGTGGCCGCGCTCCTAGCGGTTGCGCCCGACGAACTCGCGATCCCCGCGCAGCAGCTTGCGTTCGCGGCTGCGAATCGCGCGGTCGAGGACTTTGACCTCACGCTAGCCATCTCGATCCAAGTCGCCCTCAATGACCGGGTCCACGCTCCATGGAGCGCTTTCAACTTGGCTCTTACGCTGCAGAAGGCCGGCGACCCGCAAGGCTCGGACAAGCTCTTCGCCAGGATGCTCCAGCAGGCCGCTCCTGACGCCCGCGCCGGTCTTTGGGGCCAGCGCGCGATTGTCGCCCTTGGCGCAGGCCACGACGTCTCTGGGCGCGCCTACCTGGGGCACGCACTCGCTCTTGGCGATCCAGACGCCGCGGCAGTTCTGGCACGTCAGAGTCTTGCAAGGCACAATCTACCCAGCGCAAGAAACGGCTTCCGTACCGCTCTCATGCGTAACCAAGCACACCCCTGGGCCCTACGTGGGTGGGGGCTCTCCCTTCTTCCGGACCCAGGCCCTCGAGAATCCAAGTGATCACTATGAAGACGACCCAAAAACTGGGAGCCCTGCTCCTCGGAACAGCGCTGCTTGCCGCCGCTGCTCCGATCGAGATGCGCCTCAAGCCGAAGGATCAAGAGAACCTCGGCAAAGAGGTCCGAGCCTATTACGACGCTTACAACAAGAGCGATGGGATCGCGAAGGCCAAGGCGTCACTTGCCGAGGCTCTCGCGAAGCAAAACAAGAAGCTCAGCAAGAAGGCTAAGGAAGAGGTCGACCTCATGGCTTCGCCCGAGGACCTGGCGGCGATCTTCACCGCGTCGAAGGAGTATCCCAAGCGCAGCCCGACGGGGCGGATCACCGAGTTCTCGCCGGACACGTTCTTCGGTGAGCCAGTGAACTACTCGCTGTTGGCGCCCAAAAGCTACAAGGCCTCGAAAGGCGCGATGCCTCTCATCCTGATCATCCCTGGCGAGTCAGAAAAGCCGAAAGAGACGCAGTTGAGCCCCAAGGCCGAGCTTGAAGAAGAGTGGATGATGGGCGAGCTTCGCGACGGCGCCATCATCGCGGCTCTGGAGATGCCGGAGGATCTGAGCCTCTGGAGCGGAGCCGGTGGAGACCAACTCGGTGGCCTCGAGACCGTGATGTTCGCTCTTCGCCAGATTCGCCAAGACTACGCAATCGACGCCGATCGCATTTACCTTGCCGGACATGGCGCGGGTGTCGCAGCCGCTGCAGACATCGCCAACGTCTTCCCCTACATTTTCGCCGGCGTCATTGGCCGCGCGGGTGACCTGGGCCCGACCTCGCCCGCGAACTTCCGCAACTTGCCCACGCTGTTTGCCGGTGGCGGCTCGGGTGTCACAGCATTCGCTGATGCGGCCGGCACGCTCGGGTACGACAACGTAACCGTGAAGCCCGAGGCGCGCCTCGAAGACGTGTGGAAGTGGGTCCAGGCTACGAAGCGGGACTCCAACCCCAGCGCGATCACCTTTGCACCGACGACCAACATCGGTGGGTGCTATTGGTTGACTGCGGACGGCTTCGATCCCGAAGCCGAAGACAAGCCTGAAATCCTGGCCGAGATCGATCGCGAGAAGAATGCGATCGTGATCACGTCGAAGGGCGTCTTGAGTGTCACGTTGATGTTGAACGACGCCTTGGTCGACCTCGACAAAGAGGTCCTCGTCATCTGCAACGGCGTCGATCACAAGGACACCTTCCAGCGCAACTTGACAACAGCCCTCGAGCAGTTCTTCAACTCCAATGATCCAGGGCGGATCTACACGACTTATCAGTTGTATGACCTCCCCGAGCCCAAGACAGACTGAAAGCCTTAGTGGCTCGCTGAACCTCCTCATCACGGCCGCTCTCTCGGGAGCGTCCGTGATGGTGATTGAACTCGCCGCCGTCCGGTTGATCGCACCCTGGTTCGGCACGAGTTTGGTCGTGTGGAGCAACGTGATCGCGGTTGTATTGCTGGGGCTCGCACTCGGCTACCTGTTAGGCGCGCGCTTCTCCCGAAGTGACGCGCCGGAGTCGCGCCTACTGACGCTCTTGGCGATCGGTGCGCTGGCGACGGCATGGACGCCGCTGATTGCCGGGCCCGTGGCTCGCACGTTTGTGCCGAGCGGTTTGACGCTCGACCAAGCCGTCGGCGTCTTTCGGTGGGGCAGCCTTGCGACCGCGCTCAGCCTGTTCCTCCTGCCCGCACTGGTGCTTGGCGGAGTCGGCCCGCTTGTCACCGAGCTCGTCGCGATTCGCGGTGGCTTGCACTCGGGGGATGCCGGCGGACGGGTGCTGTTCGCGTCTACGGTGGGCAGCCTGTTGGGGGTCTTCGGGACGAGCTATTGGGCCGTGCCGGAGCTCGGTATGCGCGGCACGTTCTTCTTGGCGGCCGGGCTTCTCACGCTGGCCGCTGGAGCGCTCCTTCTTGGCAGGCGGGCTCGCCATGGCGTCCCGCCGGTCCTGTTGCTGTTCGTTGTTGCTGGCGGGCTGTTTGCGTTGGAGCCTGCCGATGCGCAGTCCGACATGAAGCTGCTTGAGGTGCGCGAATCGCCCTACCAGCGTGTGCGTGTTGTCGAGTCCACTGCCGATGGCAAGCGCTTCTTGCAGGTCAACGAATCCACGAACTCATTCCAGTCGGTCTGGCAGAAAGATGCGGGGCTGCTGACTGGCTCCTTCTACTACAACGACTTCGTCCTCCCGGCTTGGTGGACCGCGCTTGAGGCCGCGAGTGATGCGGCCCCTCGCAGTTGGCGTGTCCTCTGCATTGGGATGGGCGGCGGCACAAGCAAGCGCGTGCTTGAAGGGGCTCTGCCCACCCATTTCCAGCTGGCCTACTCAGGCATTGAACTGGACCCCGTCGTGGTCGAGCTCGCGCGCAAGTGGTGCGATCTCACCGAGGGCCCGAACGATCAAATCATCGCGGGCCTGGATGGTCGCGCCGGCGCGCGGCTCCTGGATCCTGGCTTCGACCAGATCATCGTGGACGCCTACGCCAACCAGATCGAGATCCCGCCTCACCTTGTGACGCTGCAGTTCTTCAAAGAGCTCAAGGACCAGCTCGCTCCAGGCGGTTGGATCCAAATCAACGTCGGTGGCGAGAGCACAACAGCGCCGCTTGTCAAGGCGATCGCAGGCACACTCTCGCGCGCACTTGATGCCTCCGTTTTGATCATGCAAGTACCGGGCACGCGCAACCTCGAGCTCGTCGCTCGTGTCGGCGCCACGGTGCCAACCCCTTCCAGCACAAGCTGGAAGCCCGAAGGCCTGCCGGCGCAGATTCGCAGCCTCCTGCAGGGCCGCGATGTACGCGGACAATGGGACTGGGTGGGGCCCTCGTCTCCAGTGGACTTGATCCTGACGGATGACCGCGCGCCTGTGGAAACGCTCGAGCTCATGTCCCTCGAACAGCTGCGGGCCGGCGCCTGATGCGGGCTCTTCGCTACGCCTTTGTTTTCCTGTTGGGCACGCTGCCCGTGGCGGTTGCGAACCAAGACGTAAGTGGGGACCAAGCACAGCCGGTGCGCGTTCACATCGAAGAGCTCGCGACCGCGGGAGACTTCCAGGCCGCCATGTCGCTCGCCCACAAGATCACCGACGATCCCAGCCGGTTTGCGTTGGAGGCCGACCTGTTGTTCCGCGCCCGGAGCTACCGCGCAGCGCTAGGGCGCGCGCTTGAAGCGCATGCAGGCGGCGTCCACACCACACTGCTTTTGGCGCGCGGAATCGGCTCGGCCCTCTGGCTCGGCGATAGCGTGTCGGCGCGCACGTTCTTCCCGGACCTCAACGCCGCGATCGAATCTCTGCCGCCCGCAGAGCGCGCGGCCTGGCTCGACTACGCCGCCGACTTGCGCGGCCAGGTCGAAGCCCTCGAGTCCCAGCGCGAAGATGTTCAGGCGCGCGTCGGGTTGGCCAAGAAGGTCGCCCTTCTTGCCTTGGGTCTTTCAGTCATCTTGATGGCGTGGCTTCTGCCGCGCTCGTCAAAGTAGATTCAAGACGCCACGGCCGTACCCGTCGTACAGGCTCTCGGTGCGCGCCTGATAAGGGCTGCGCCACGCGAGGATCGAGCGCCACGGCAAAGTGTCGCGCTCGGCCAAGATGCCAATCGCGACAGCCGCATAGGTGCGCGCCCAGCTTGAGACGCGGCGCGACTCCAGTGTCTCTTGGAGAGCCGCAAGGCTTGAGCGATCACCGGAACGCCCCATGGCCGCGGCGATGAAGGAAGCCGAGTTGGGGCTCGGCGCGTCTTGAAGCGCTTGGGTCAGAAGCTTCGAGGCGAGGGTGCGGTCGAGGAGCGCCAAGCCCATCGCGGCGTTCTCGAGCGAGAGCTGGTCGGCCTCCAACGTAGGCAGCAACTTGGCAATCGCGCCGACTGCGGGTTGGTGACCAATCAGGCCCAACGCAAGAGCCGCAAGCGCGCGCGCGCGCTTGGATGAGGCGTCTTCGAGCAAACGTGAAAGCCCTTCAATAGCGCCCTGATCGCGTGCGAGCCCGAGGGCCAAAATCGCGGCATCCTGAGCATCCGGGGATTGGTCCGAACCGAGATGAGCTCGCAGGCTCAACAGGAGCGGCGCGGGTAGCTCGCGCCCGACCTGCTCAAGCCGAAACCCGAGCATCCCGGTCGCGAGGCAAATCCAGGGCTGATCCTGAGGGCCGGCCTTGGTGAGCTGCTGCTCAAGGATGCGATCGATCCGCGCGGCAAACGGCCCCGACCTGAGCTCCGCCAGGGCGATCCAGGCAAGCTGCCTCACCGGAGCCTGCCCGCCTTGAGTCGCAAGCCTGGCGAGGATGGTGACCAAAGAGCCGGCATGATCCTCATCCACGCGCTCGCCGATCAGTCCCAACGCCGTGGTGGCCGACTGGGCAACAATGGGGGACTGGCCGGGAAGCGTCCTCGCTTCCATGGTCTTCGCCAGCGTCGCCAGCAAGTCGGAAGGGATCAGTGGAGTCACGAGACGCGCACAGGAGGTCAAGAGGTGGGCTTGAAGGAGGGGCGTCTCGGCAGACTTCTCAAGCTCCAGAAGTCTCAGCACCAAGCCGTTGCGACTGCCGGTGCTGCTTGGCGCGGCGCCGGGTTTCCAGGGAAGGTTGACATGCCCTAGCGCAAGCGCACAGGCAACGCGTAAGTCCAGCGACTCGGACTCTCGCTCAAGCACGCTTGTGAGAACGAGAGTGGCCCATGAGGCGATCTCGGGGCGCTCCGCCTTCGAGCACAGCACTCCAAGTCCATAGGCGGCGAAGGCGCGGGTGCGGTCACGCACCTTGGGGGACAGATCTTGTTCGGGCCCTTCGAGCAGCCGCTTGGCAAGCTTCTCAAGTCCTGCGGGCCTCCCGGTGATTCCAAGTGCGAGGGTCGCGCACTCGCGAACGAGCGCGTCGGGCGCATCCCACGCGGCACGCAAGACTGCATCCGTGAGGAGGTCGCCGGGTTGCATATCTCGAGCCAAAGCGATCAGCGCACTGGCGCGCGTCGGCGCGTCTTGGCGGGCACCTGCGAGCTCGACCAGGAGCGGCAGGACGCTGGTCTCGATCACGTCAGCCGAGAGCGCGGCTGGATTCTGAATCGGGACGCCTTGCACCCAGCGGGTCCGCAGAGAGCGGGTTCGCATGTTCAAAAGGCGGTCGCGATTGAAGTACCACCAGAAGGTCCAATGCGAGAGGTCGAGCTGTTGAATGGAACCCTCGGAGAGGCCGACTCCGGCCGTAGGGGCGGTGGGTTGACCGGGACTTGCTCCGGACGGATCGGGCGTGGTTCCTCCGGTGCTGGTCCCGCCACCTGAAGGCGTGGGGGTCGAAGGGGGCACCGTATCCCCAAGACCCGAAGCCCCTCCGGGACCGCTGTACGTCCCCCCCTGCGCAAACCCTGGGAGCCTGAGTGGCATCAGCACGAGGCACACTGAAGCAGTGAGGCACAGGAGGGGACGTGTTTTCATCGGTCGAAAGAGACGGATCTAGAGGATGTCGAGGATCCCGCGACCACCAAGGCCTGTCAAGGTCTCCGTGGCTGCGCGATAGTTGATATCCCGAGAGATCGGGGAGTTCCAAGGCAGCTTGTTCGGATCACAGATGTTACCGAGGGCGGCCGCGGCGAAGCCCCGAGCGAGGGCGATTCCATCGGGCTCTTCCAGCATCTTGATCAGCGGTTCGATTGAGCGACGGTCGCCAATGAACCCAAGGGCGTCCGTAACCGCCGCTTTGGTGGCCAAGGAGTCCGAGCGATCCAGAGCGTCCAGAAGTTCCGTCACCGCGGCTTGATCACCCATCAGCCCGAGACCGATGGCCGCTTGCCGCAAGAGCTCTGCACGGTACGTCGACTGGCTGACAAGCTCTTGAACAGGCTCGATCGCCTTGTGATCTCCAAGCATGCCCAGCGCTAGGCTGATGTACCCGCGGGCGGTGTCGTCACTGACTTTCTCCAACTTCGCCAGCAGCGTGCCCGTCATGCTCTCATCGCCAATCAGGCCGGCGGCGATCGCGTACGGAGCGATCTTGGGCCCGCGCTGCTCAGCAAGTTCGAACGCAATCGCTTCGGCCAGATCGTCCGGGAAGCGCTCGCCCGCTGCGCGAGCGAACACTCCGATCGACAAGGCGCTCCAAGAACGAAGCGCGTTTTTCGAGCCGCTCAATCGCGCCAAGAGTGCGTCGTGGATCTGGTCTAGACCTGCATCGTCAGCTCCGGGTCGCTTGGCCAACTGAGCCAGCGAAATGAGGCTGAAGTTTCGGGCCTGTTGATCCTGCGTCAGCTTGGGCACCGCCACAAGCGTGCGCCGAATCTGCTGATCGACCTCGTCCGAGTCCGCATCGCCAAGCGCGCCGAGAGCAAGCACGGCACTCTCGATCACCTCGTTCTCTTGCGTCCGATCTTTGATCACTGCGATCAAGGCACCAGCGAGCTCGTCCTTCCAAGCGTCCCTCAGCTCGGGAGTCTGCAACTCGAGGACTCGCACCATGGACGTGGCGGCGTGCGCGCGAACGAACGGGTTCGTCTTGGAGTCCTGGAATAAGTCCATCAAGAAACCGATCTGCGCGTGACTCGTTGTCAGCGATGGCGACGCGTTGTCCACGAACTCGAGCCCCACGGCCTCGGGCGTGAAGAGGCCCATCGAGATCGTGCAGGCGACGGCGATGTCGCGCGTCGCCGTGGCCTCATCCAGAAGCTGTGCTCGCAGCTCATCAAGGATGTCGGCCTTCACACTGTCTTCTGCGGTGTGCCCACCGACTAGACCCAGTGCGTAGACCGCAAACGTGCGCGTGCGGCGGGGGACTTCCGTTTGACCAAGCGCCTTGCGTCCATCCGGGCTATCGGCGGCGAGGGACTTCAGTAGATCTACGTTGCTCTCGTGGCCCAGGATTCCGAGGGCCAAGGCAGCCGTCTCAGAGATCTCTAGTTGTGAGTCCCGCAGGAAGGGAATCAACACCTTGCTGAACGGCGAGCTGCCGTCTTCGTTGGGCGTGTCCCCGATCTTGGCAAGGGCCATCATGGCACCTGTCACGACGTCGTTGTTGGTCTCGGACGCCAGGGTGCGCAAGAGGGCCGGCACGACCAAATCACGAATCTGAGCTTGGGTCGGACGCTGAATGTCGACGGCTTGTTCGCCTTCACCCAAACCAAGGTACCAGCCGGCACTGCCTGTCTGCACGCCGCCCTTCTCGAGGGCATCGCGCAAGCCGAGGTAGTTCGACTTGTTGAACTCCCACCAGAAGGACCACGCGGTTAGATCCGGGCTAGCACCACCCGAGGGAGTCGTTGGTGTTCCGCTGACCTGAGGACCACCGCCAGGAGTCCCGGGCGCACCGGGGCTCGGAGCTCCGGGTGTCGGAGCGCTTGGCGAGGCCGGGCTACCGGCGCCAGGTGAACTGGGGGCGGCACCGCCACCGCCACCTCCGGAGCCGCCCGGGGGAACCGTGTCACCCGGGCCGAGGTAAGTGCCACCATGTCCAAGGACAGTGGGGGAGAAGATCAAAAGCGCGGACGCGAGCGACGCGGTGGCGAGGAGTGTCTGTTGGATTCTCATAGCTAGATTGAGCGGTTGGCTCATTGGGATCCGGAACGCGTGTGTCAGGCGCGAAGTGCACCTGCATGTACGAGTAAGGCAAGTGCTGTGCCATCCTCGCCCAGCGCGCTTGGGCACCACCAAAGCGCCCTTGCGCTTGTGCATGTGTTCCCGAACGACCACGCGATCTCCCCACGATGAGTCGACAAAAAAAGCGCGGGGCGCTCGGCTGATGCCGAGCGCCCCGCGCTTCTTCTAGAGTGACGAGCGGTTACAGGATGTTGAGGATCCCAGTACCGTTCGTGTCGTTCAGCGTCGAAGTCGTGGCGCGGTAGTTCAAGTCGACCGCGATCTTCGAGTTCCAAGGAAGCGGCTCTTTGTCGGCCACGATGCCGAGGGCGACTGCGGCAAAGCCACGGGCGCGTGCGGTCAACGAGTCGTTGCGCAGCATCTCGACCAAGGGGTCGATCGAGCGCTTGTCACCGATGTAACCGAGGGCTGCGGAGAGGGCGGCCTGAGTGGCCAAGCTCTTCGAAGCGTTCAGCGTATCGACGAGGTCGCTGACGACGTTCTTGTCGCCGAGCAGGCCAAGTGCGATGGCCGCTTGCTGCAGCAGCACGGGGCGATAGGTCGACGACTTGACGATCTCGTTGATCGGGATCTTCGCCTCGGTCGCGTGCATCAGTCCCAGAGCGAGACAGATGTAACCACGAGCCTCGTCGTCCTTCATGCGGTCAAGCTTGTCCAGGAGCGGCTGTGTGAACGACTGGTCGCCCAGGATGCCGGAACCCACAGCGTAGGCGCCAACGCGGGGAGTCCGCTCGCCGACCAACTCGGAGCGCAGGGCGTCGATCACGGCAAGCGGCGTGGCTTCCTTGAGTCCGTGCCCGAAGACACCAATACCCAGAGCAGCCCACGGGCGCGTCGCGTTCTTGCCTTTGACCAGCTGGGTCTGGAAGAATTTGCTGACCTCGTCGATGCCATCGCTCGGGTCGCCTTCGCCGATACGGCTGCCGGCCTGAGCCAAAGCCACCATCGAGAAGTTCCGCGCCTGCGTGTCATTCACGTTTTTGATGACGTTCATGAGGCCCTTGCGGATGTCGGCGTCGATCCCTGTCGGGTCGGCGTCGCCCAACTGGCCAAGGGCCAGCACACAACTCTGAATGACTTCCTTCTTGTCCTTGTCCGCTTTCAGCGCTTTCAGGAAGAGCTTAGCCACTTCGTCGCGCTTGGCGTCGAACGCAGCCCCGGTCGTCCCATCGAGAAGGCGGCAGATAGCAGCCGGCGCGTGGGCGCGCACGAAGTAGTGCGCATCACTTCCGAAGAAGCCGACCAAGTAGTCGATCTGCTCGAGACGTGTGTCGATCTTGCCGTCGTCGACAGCGGCCGGATCGACTTCCTCAACACCCATCGTCTCGAGTGGCACGAGGCCCATCGCGATCAAGGTGGCGACACGAATGTCACGCGTGGAGGTGCTGTCGGACTCAAGCGTCTCGGTCAGCGTCTGGATGATGCCTTGGCGAACGGTGTCGCCATCGTCGCCCGAGATGCTGTTGCCAACAAGGGCCAAACCGTAAGCCGAGAAGGCGCGCGTGCGGATGTCCACCTCGCTGCCGCCAACCAACTTGCGTCCTTCAGGAGTGTCCTTCAGAAGGTCCTCAAGGAGTTGGATGGAGGACTGGTTCGCCAAGATGCCAAGCGCGATGGCCGCGGTCTCGGCGATCTCTTGGTTGTTGTCCGACAGGAAGCTCTTGAACTTCTCGGCGAAGACGCTGTTGCCTTCTTCGTCGGGCTCATCCCCAATCTTGGCGAGGGCCATCATGGCACCCGTGACGATGTCGTTGTTGGTCTCGTTATCGAGAGCAGCAAGCAGCGCCGGAACGATCTTGTTATCGATGTCGGCCTTCGAGGGGCGCATCGAGTCCTTGGCATCTTGGCCTTGACCCTGACCAAGGAACCAGTCGCTCGAACCCGTCTTCGTCTCGCCGGCGTGCACCGCGGCTTTCAGGTTGATGTAGGGGTCCTTGTTGAACTCCCACCAGAAGGACCACAGCGTCAGGTCCGGTCCCATGTCACCACCGCCGGTGGTGGGCTTGTTACCCGCGGCGGGGCCGCCAGCGGGGCTACCCGGAGCGGCAGGCGCCGGGCTACCGGGAGAGGGAGCCGAAGGGGACGCGGGCGAGCCCGAGCCAGGGGACGCAGGAGCAGCGCCGCCGCCGCCGCCGCCACCGCCGCCGGGAGGCACGGTGTCACCAGGGCCACGGTAGGTTCCACCGTGAGCGAACGCTCCGGGTTGGAACGAGAGAGCTCCTCCGATGAAGAGGGCTGCCATGAAGAGTGTTTTGCGCATGTTCCTATTGGAGTGGTTTGGGGGGCGCCGGTCGTGCCACGGATGAGCACTACGTTAAAGAGGTCGTGCACCGACTGCCATATGGCAAATGTCGTGCCATCTAGATGTCAGGCCAGGCCCCCAGTTGTGGGGGGCCCGGCCCTTCGCCCGCCCCGCAAGGGGAGGGATGCGTTCCCATTTGGAAACGCGAAGTCGATCAGACTCCTTCCTGGCTCAGGAAGGTGGCCCGCAGATACTCGCGGTTCATCACCGCGATGGCCTCGATCGGGACGCCCTTGGGGCATGCCGCCGAACATTCATAGTGGTTCGTGCAGGCACCGAAACCCTCAGAGTCCATTTTTTCGACCATCGCCAGGGCTCGAGCGCTGCGCTCGAGCTTCCCTTGCGGAAGAGTTGCCAGCTGTGCGACCTTCGCCGCGGTGAAGAGCATGGCGGCCCCGTTCGGGCACGCCGCAACGCAACCACCGCAGCCGATGCACTCGGCAAAGTCGAAGGCCTTCTCGGCATCGCGATTCGGAATCGGGATGGCGTTCGCATCCGGAGCGCTACCCGTGCCGACTGAGACGTAGCCGCCCGCCTGCTGGATCCGGTCGAAGGCCGTCCGGTCCACGATCAGGTCCTTGATCACGGGGAAAGCGCGACTGCGCCACGGCTCGATCTGAATCGTGTCGCCATCGTGGAAGCGGCGCATATGCAACTGGCACAGCGTCGTCTCTTCGTCGGGCCCGTGCACTTGGCCGTTCACGACCGAGCCACAGCTACCGCAGACACCTTCACGGCAGTCGTGATCAAATGCGACGGGCTCGCGCCCCTCGCCGATCAGCTGCTCGTTCAAGATGTCCAGCATCTCGAGGAAGGACATGTCTGGGGAGACGCCGTCGAGTTGGTAGTCCTCGATAGCACCACTTGCGTTGGCGTTCTTCTGACGCCAGATCTTGAGTTTCAGCTTCATGGTGTTGTCGGCGCTCACTTGTAGCTCCTCTGGGCAAGTTTGACGTACTCGAAGGACAGGTCCTCCTTATGGAGAGTGGAGTCCTGGCCTACGCCATGGAACTCCCAGGCCGCGGCGTACGAGAAGTTCTCGTCATCGCGTTTGGCTTCGCCCTCATCCGTCTTGCTTTCTTCGCGGAAGTGACCGCCGCAAGACTCTTTGCGGTGCAGTGCGTCTTTCGCGAAGGTGTCGGCGAACTCAAGGAAGTCGGCCACGCGACCGGCCTTCTCAAGGCTCTGGTTCAGGTCCTCGTTGTCGCCGAGGACACGCACGTCGTTCCAGAAGGCCTCCCGCAAATCGGCGATCTTCGAGATCGCTTTGGTGAGGCCCGCCTCGTTCCGCGCCATGCCGCAGTTGTCCCACATGGTGAGCCCGAGCTCGCGGTGGAACGAATCCACCGTGCGCGAGCCGCCCACGGAGAGCAACTTGTTGGTGCGGTCCCGCGCGGTCGCCTCAGCTTCCGCGAAGGCTTCGTGACCAACTGAGACCGGCTGCAAGTTCCGCCCGGCAAGGTGACCGCACACGGTGTACGGAATCACAAAGTAGCCGTCGGACAGGCCCTGCATCAGCGCGCTCGCGCCAAGGCGGTTGGCGCCGTGGTCCGAGAAGTTCGCCTCACCCAGAACGAACAGACCGGGGATCGTGCTCTCAAGGTTGTAGTCCACCCAGAGGCCGCCCATTGCGTAGTGCACGGCGGGGAAGATCCGCATCGGGCGCTCGTAGGGGTTCTCGTCGGTGATCTTCTCGTACATGTGGAAGAGGTTCCCGTACTTCGTGCGCACAGCATCCTCGCCATCGCGTTTGATCGCATCCGCGAAGTCGAGGAAGACCGCCTGCCCGCTTGACCCAACCCCAAAGCCCGCATCGCAGCGCTCTTTCGCCGCGCGCGATGCCACGTCCCGCGGGACGAGGTTGCCAAACGCCGGGTAGCGACGCTCGAGGTAGTAGTCGCGCTCGCCTTCGGGGATCTCGCTTGCGTGACGCTTGTCGCCAGCAGCTTTGGGAACCCAGACGCGCCCGTCGTTGCGCAGGCTCTCGCTCATCAGCGTGAGCTTGGACTGGTGATCACCGGAGACCGGGATGCAGGTCGGGTGGATCTGCGTGTAGCACGGGTTCGCGAAGTAAGCACCGCGCTTGTGCGCGCGCCAACTTGCCGTCACGTTCGAGTTCTTCGCGTTCGTCGACAGGTAGAACGCGTTGCCATAACCACCGGTGCAAAGAAGCACGGCGTCGCCGGCGTAGCGCTCGTATTCGCCCGTCACGAGGTTGCGCGCGATCACGCCACGCGCGATGCCGTCGATGACCACAAGGTCAAGCATCTCGCGACGCGCTTTCACGTCGATGCGGCCGAGATGAACCTGGCGGTTCATCGCTGCATACGCGCCGAGCAGCAGCTGCTGCCCTGTGGCCCCACGTGCGTAGAACGTCCGGCTGACCTGCGCGCCGCCGAACGAGCGGTTCGACAGATGGCCGCCGTACTCGCGCGCGAAGGGCACGCCTTGCGCCGTCGCCTGGTCGATGATGTTGTTCGACACCTGGGCCAAGCGGTACACGTTGGATTCGCGCGCGCGGAAATCGCCGCCTTTGACGGTGTCGTAGAACAGCCGATAGATGCTGTCGCCGTCGTTGGGGTAGTTCTTCGCGGCGTTGATTCCACCCTGCGCGGCAATCGAGTGCGCGCGACGAGGCGAGTCTTGAATGCAGAGGCTTGTCACCTTGTAGCCGAGCTCGGCCAGCGTCGCCGCAGCCGAGCCACCGGCCAGGCCGGTTCCGACCACGATGATGTGGAACTTGCGCTTGTTCGATGGGTTCACCTGCTTCATCGCGAAGCGGTGGTTATCCCAGCGGGTCTCGATCGGCCCAGTCGGGCACTTCGAGTCGAGAATGGGGGAGTTCGTACTCATCAGTGGGCTCCTCCCTGGCCGAGCCAGAAGATCAGCGGGAACGAGGCGAAACCAAGAGCCAAGACGACTCCGAGAATGCGACCGATCCAAGTCAAAACAGGGGTGTACTTGGGGTGGTTGATCCCGAGCGTCTGGAAGGCGCTCGAGAACGCATGGAAGATGTGAAAGCCAATCGCAATGGCACCCAGGATGTAGACCGTAGCGGTCAGCGGGTGGCTGAGCGCAGCGTGCACGACCTCGGTCGGAGCTGCTTCAAAGGCTTCCTTATGTAGGCGGAAGTCCCACAGGTGCTTGATCAGGAAGATCAACACCAACAGGCCACTGACGAACATCGTCGTGGAGGACACCGTCTTCTTGCCGTGGTTCCCGGTGATGCCGTACTTGACGGGCCGGGCGCCACGGTTCTCCAAGGTGGTTCGCACCGCCATGTAGATGTGAACGATGAAGAGCAAGGCCAGGCCAAGCTCGGCGACGGGCAGGATTTCGAGTCCGCCGATGAAGTGTGCGTACTCGTCAAAGGCACCAGCTTCTCCGTAGAGAGAGAGGTTGCCCGCGAGGTGCGCAATCAAGAATCCAATCAGCAAAAGCCCTGTGACAGCCATCAGAGCTTTCCTGCCGATCGAGGAATTCAAGAAGCGATCGATCCAACGCAGCATGGGGAATTCCGGAGGGGTGGGGGGTGAGACGAGAGTTGTGTGCGAACCCAGCCGCATACATGAGTTGATGATAGTGAGGTGGGTTGTGCTTTGACTTGGTACGCACCAAAAAATCATCAGCGATACGAACTGATGACTTGTCGTCGCATCATGATGCGTGCATGCGGACAGATTTACTTCTTGTGAGACACGGCCAAGTCGACGCCGTTTGGCGCACGCGAATCTACGGCTGCCTTGATGTGCCGTTGTCCGACCACGGTCGCTGGGAGGCTCGGCGGGCCGCGCAGTTCTTAGAAGCGGAGCCGGTGGACGCCGTCGTGAGCTCCGGCCTGTCCCGGACTCGTTATGGTGCCGAGTGGATTGCGCGGAAGCGCGGACTTGAAGTCGAGCACGACGCTGGTCTGCGCGAAATCGAGCGCGGCGACTGGGCAGGGATGACGTTTGCCGAGCTCGCCCAGCGCGAACCGGGCGCGATCGAAGCCTGGCGAGCGGCGGCGTGGACAACGAGCCCGCCGCATGGCGAGAGCATGGGAGACTTGGCCGCGCGAGTGACGCCCGTCCTCGACGGCTTGGCCGAGCGCTTTCCCCGTGGCCAAGTTGCCGTCGTCGCGCACAGCCACGTCTTGCGCGCGGCGATCGCACGCGCCGTCGGCCAGGACGAGTCGATGACGATGGACTTACCGACGGGCTCCATCCTCGCTCTAGACTGGACTGTGGACGGACCGGTACAAGTGCGCTGGACTCAGCTCTTTCCCGAAGAAGCTAGCGAGTAGCTGCTTAGTTGTTCGAGTCAAAGCCACCCGGAGGGAACCCGGGCGGTGTCTTGCTTGGCCCTGGCGAGCCTCCCGGTCCAGCCGTTGGCCCGCCTGGACCGGATTGGCCCCAGGACTGCAGCATGCTTTTCAACTCGAAGGCACCTTCGCCGAAGTGATAAGCGAGCCAGACGAAGTGGCAATCGATGTTGTCAACAGGGTCGTCGACTTCGAAGGCGGCCTTGCAGGTGAGGTCGCAGGTTCGTTCGGAGCTGATGAAGCAGCGCTTGGGCTGGGGCACGGTAGAGTTCCCGGGATGAGGCAAATCGAGTGGAGACGCGGGCGATGATGCAGCATCGTAGCGAACAGGCAGGCCAGTCGTTCACGGGGCGAGCCGGAAGCCAAGCCATCCCGAGACAAGCGGCACGTCGGCCGGGGCCCTGCGCAGGCCGCGCGGACCGGATGCTCTTGAGTTCAACATAACGTACATTATCAGACGTTGTTACGAGAGAATGCCCGTCAGGCCGCAGTTTCCGGGCATGGACCCAAGCCAACATGCCGAAGTTGCCTTCCAGACCTCAACCTCATGCCGATCCCCATGCGCCACGCTCTTCTCCTGACATTCGCCGCCGCCACCTTGGCTGCCTGCCAGTCGACATCCTCGCAAGCCGACCAACCAACCACCTGGTCTTCCAGCGTCAGCTTGCCCGACGTTCCTCTGTCCGTTGCGCCGTTTGACGTTGTCCACGTGAAGTGGAAAGAGCGCCGCCGCGAGCCGTACCTCTTCCTCGATCATGTAGGCGACTACAGGTCCGCGGGCGCGCGCATCGCCGAGCTGTTCGCCGAGGCATCTAGCCAACAGGCACCGATGTCCGGCGCGCCGTTCATCCTTTTCTATGACGATCCGTCCGTGACGCCCGTCGCGGAGCTGAAGTCGCGCATCTGCATCGCCATCGACGATGAGTTCTCAGCCCTGTCGCCGCTGTACGTGGATGAGCTGCCTGCCCAAATGGTCGTCTACGCAGCCATCGCCGGTCCGTTCCCCGAGGTGCCGCGCTCGTACGCTGGTCTGTTTGAATACATGGCCGAGCGAAGTTGGGTTCCACGCGCCCCGATTCGCGAGACCTACCTTGTCAGCCCTGCGGACCACTTGCCGAGTGAACTCGTCACCGAGGTGCAGATCCCCTGGGTTCCCGGCGGCTGAGCCCGCCCCCAAAACACCCCCTAGGAAGTCGCTTTCAGGTAGGGGCCGGCAAGCGAGGGATAGACGGCCTGGATGCGTAGCTCTTCACCTACGACTTCGGCCGCAACAAAGTCGCCCGACACCAGCTTGTGGCCTGGCTTGACAAGCGGCCCCTCGAATGTGCCACCGGACTTGTCGAGCCACCGCCCGAAGCCCTCTTCGGCATTCACGAACTCAAAGAAGTGCTGGCGACTTGCGCCGGGATCCGTGACGAGCTCGGATGCATTGAGCTCCTGGAGACGCGCGGCGTCTTCGTCGATGGACTGTAGGAAATCACCAACTTCAGACAGCACTTCGTTGCTGTGGCCATCGGCAAGCCAAGCGCAGAAAACGCGCGTGGATTGCAAGACGCCCACCGCGCTGTAGCCGCCGCGCTTGAGCCTTCCTTCCTCCCAGATCCAGCGGCCCAGGAACAGCTCGAGGTGGTTCGAACTCAGGTCGTCAGCATTCCCAAGGAAGCGCGCGAACTGCACAAACAGCTCTAGGTCTCGGTGCTGCTGCGCAAACGCGTCGACCTCGATGCCGGCCATGCGCGCGCCGTCCCAAAGGAACTCCTGCATGAGCGCTCCGAGTACGCCCGGGAAATCAGGCGCAGGGTCCCCATCGATCCCGTCTTCAAGAGCTTCGTTCGGGATACCCGCAATCGCCGGGCCATCGCCTTCAATCCCAAGCTCGGTCTCGAGCGTCGCAAAAAGGCTGTCAAGATCCCGTCCAGCTTCGCGGCCCGCATCAAACCGCGAGAGAGCCGCAGCGGCTAGGTCGTTCGGCCCCTCTGCCTCCCCCACCTCGGCGACGGGCTCGGTGGCCTCCGCACTCTTGGCATGCCAATAGTTGCTCAGCGTAAGACGCGCTCGAGCCAAGTCGATGTTGGTCTCGAAGGCGAGCTCGTCGAGGACCCACCCAAGGGGATCATCGGCCCCCAGAGCCACGTCGGTTTCGGGCAAGGGGTTGTTCGCGATCGTCGCTAGGAACTCGGTCGCGCGAGGCGGCTCGATACCGGCCGAAGTGAACAGCTCGCGCGCGGCGAGTTCGGCTTCCGCAAGGTCCTTTGCGGCAGGCGCTTCGCGAGTCTCCTCTACGCGCACTTGGCTGCAAAAGAACATCTCCTCGATGTCGTGCTGTGTCATCCGCAGCGGACCGCGCGCGCGCGAACGCATCGCTTCGAGGTCGCGCTCGAGCGCCTCGCGCAGCTTGGCGTTGCGGAGCGTCGAAGCCGCTGACGACAGGCCCCATAGAGTCTTCTCGCCGTCGTGCCCGAGGTCCTCGGGAAACAGCCGGCCCACAATCAAGTCACCAGGCTGAAGCTCGCTCGCAAGGGCAGCCTCGGGCACGGCGTACTGGCCGCGACCAAGCAGGTCGTCCAAGAGGAGGCCATCGTCATCCACAATGCGTGCCACGCGGAACACACCGGTACGTGAGCCGCGCAGCGACGCGTAGAGCTCGGCCGCCGAAGAGACCTGACCTTCATCGAGACCGTCGAAGAAGCGCTCCAGAGGAATCGCACCAAGCGCTTCGCTCGAGCGCTCGAGCAAGAACCACTCTAGATGCCGACTCTGACGCTGCATCTCGGAGTCGCCCGTTCCCGGCGACCCGAAATCATGCAGGTCGTCGCGGAACTCGTGGTCGAGATCGAGAGCTTCAAAGAGCCGCTCACGCAGCTCGCCAAGAGCCGTCTCAACGGCTTCAACAAATGGATTGATAGACACGGGCGGGATTCTAACCGATTTCTTTGGGGTGCCTGGATCCGTGCTTCCTTAGGAGTGGCAAACTCCTCGATGACATGAATCAGCTCCTCCTGCAGGCGGTCGAAAGCGCCGAAGCCTCGAACTCGCTCACCAGCCTTCCTTGGATCGACAAGGTCGCCGCCGTTCTTCTGGCGATCTTCATCGTGCTCGGGATCTTCCGCGGACTTTGGTGGCAGGTCATTCGCATGGTTGGCTTCGCCGGCGCTTTCGCGGCGGCGCGCATCTTCAGCCCGAAACTCGAGCCTCTCTTGAGCGACACGTTTGGCATCGAAGATGCGCGCTTCGCCCAAGGCATCGCTTGGTTCGTGATCTTCATCGCCGGCCTGATCGTTGCCGTGCTTCTAGGCCGGCTGGGCAACAAGTTGCTTGAGTCGCTCAAACTTGGCCTTGTCAACCGAGCAGCTGGAGCCGTCGCGGGAGCCGCCACGGCGCTCTTGATCCACTCGGCCATCCTTGCAGTCCTGAGCCTGTTCGCGCCGGGTGAATGGCTGAGCACCGAGCTCGAGGGCAGCTACTCTGCGGACCTCCTCGAAGTGCTCGCCCAGCGCTGGCCCGTCATCGTCGATGACGAGCAAGGCCAATGGATCGGCACCCAGCTTCAGGGCACGGCGCTCCCCACTGTGAAGTAGCCCGCGCTACTCGCCGGAAGGCAGTTGATCCAAGAGGTCGCGTAGGCCCGTCTCATGTTCGGGATGGAAGGCGATGTGTTTCTTCATCATCGTCCGCGCCTCGTCGATCTTGCCAGTCGCCATCAGCCCCATGCCCACGATGCGCGCACCAAACGGGTTGTCCGGATCGATTGCGTAAGCCTCGCGGGCGGCCATCAGCGACTCGGCCGGATCGGTAGAGAAGAGGCTCCAAGCCAAGCCAGCCCACGCGCGCGCATCATCGGGTGATTGATCCGTGACGATGCGGTAGTTCAAAACGGCAACCGGGAGCTTGCCCACGTTGAGCGCGCGATCGGCCAAGTTCAGGCGTGCCCTCAGGCTCTTAGGTTTGAGCTTGTTCCACTCGCGCGCGGCTTCAAAAGCCATCTCCGGCTCGTTAGCAGACGCGTAGGCCTGACCGATCAGATCCCAGTTGGGCCGCGGGCGCTTCTTGAGTCCACTGGCAGCTTCAAGGTAGGCCGTCGTCATCGCGTTTGACGTCAAGCCGGGCGGCGCGATTGGCGGACACGCAACCTTGGCAAGCTTGATCCCGCCTTGTTGTTCGAAGCTGGGGTCGTGTTCGTCGCGGTGACACCGCGCGCAGCCGTTCAACCCACGGTTGATCAAGCCCGGCAGCATGTAGTTTGCGCCGCCGGCAAGGTGGGCCGCGTCGGCACCGTGGCAGGCAGCGCACTGGACGTTCTCGAAGCCCGCAGAGAGCGCCGGCGTCGGGAAGCCACCATTCACCTCATAGCCAACCGTGTGGCAGTCGATGCACTCGGCGTCCGTCTCTTGCGAGGTCGCCTGGAGTGTGGCGAAAGCGCGGCTATGCCGCGTGCCCAGCCAGAACTCGTACTGCGCTTGGTGGCAATCGATGCATGCCTCGGCACCTTTGAAGAGGCGCTTCTGCATCGGGATCTCGCCCGCTTCACCAGCGCGCTGCTTCCACATATCGTTGCTGTCTTCGTGGTAGCGATCCACAGCTTCAAGCGCAGAGATACTGCGCGCGATGCCGTGATGCATCGGCAACTGATTGTTCGAGAACCGGTTCCCGCCGGGGTCTGCAGGCAGCTCGGCCAAGTCGTTTTCGGAGGCGTTGAACATCGCCACTTGGGTGTCGCGCTTGCGGGCCCACAGCTGACTGCCGTACTTGCGCTCCATGCCGGCGAGCTCGCCATAGACCTGTCGCGAGACGTCCATCCCAATCAAGGCCTCGTCGTAGGCAGAGTCGTTCTTGAGCTCCCCATGCTTCCCGCCCACTTCAGCGGAGAGGTACTCATCTGGATTCGGGAGCCACCACTCCATCCGCCCGACGCGACTTCCACGCAGCCGCGTGGTCAAGACGGGCGTCTGCCCGACCATCGTCGTCTGGCCTTCACTGGTGCCGAAGTGGCCTCCGAAGATCACGTCGATCGTGGGCTCGAGTCTGGCGAGCTCCTCGTTTCGATTGAACCCCAAGTGGGAAGCGCACATCAAGATGTCCACCTGCGGACCGAGCTCCGCGACGATCTCGGCGGCGCGCTTTTTCCACGGCAAGAGCTCATACCCCTGTTCGCTGAGCAGGCGCCGCATGTCGTACATGTGCAGCTTCGCCTTGTCCTTCTTCGGCTTGGGCTCGTTCATCACTTCGCCGAGCAGACTGAAGACGCCAATCTTAAAGCCGCCGCGCTCGAGGATGATCGACTCGGCGAACGGGTACGCGCCCGTTGCATCGACGACGTTGCCGGCCAAAATCGTCTGGCCCACGTCATCAGCAAGAGCCTTCACAACGTCGATGCCGACGCCGACCTCCGCCTCCCCAAGAGCGATGCCTTCACAGCCGAGCTCGCGCCACACATCCAGAAAGCCGCGCCCCTTGTGCGCCAGCTGATCGCGGGTGTTGGCATCGTCAATGATCCCCTCCGCAAACAGGTCGCCGGTGTCGATAAAGAGAGCGCGATCGCCAAGCTCTTTCCGCTGGCCTTCGATGAATCCCGCGATGCGATCAATCCCGCCGATCTGGCCAGCGACACAACCGCAGGGCTCGATGTAGCCGTTCACGTTTCCCGTGTAGAGCAAGACGAGGTCTGACTCGGGCCGCTCCTGATCGCAGGAGGAAAGCGAGCAGGCAGCTGTCAGCAAAAGGGAAGTGATCCAGAGGCGCGCCATCGTTCTAAGTCCTTAGGGGGAAAGGGGGCGACGAAGTCTAGCCCGAGGTGCTGCGCAACGCCTCGCCAAAGCTGGCGAGACCGCGCTAGAATGTGCTCTTACGCAACAATCGCGCTTGGTGTTGGGGAAGCAGGTGAGAATCCTGCACGGTCCCGCCACTGTGAGTCGGTTGCCGGCGCGTACGTCGCGGACGACGAGCCTCAGATGAGGTTTGAGTCCACGGCGTAAGGCATGTCCTCACCACTGGGAGTTCAACTCCTGGGAAGGTGCGCTGCGGTTCACGACGAGTCAGGATATCCACCCATGCGCAGGGAACCCCGTGGCCCGAAGGAGGTCCGCACCCCTCCGTTTTCGCGCCCCTGGGCATTGGAAACAGCGTGGTGAGGCCGCCCCCGGATGGGCCCATTTTCGACGTGGTCATCGAACCCCGAACTCACCAAAATGAACCTCTCCAAGATCGGAGCCTGCGCGCTCTTCGTTTTCCTCCCCACCACCGGCCTCGCCTCGGGAACTCCCGAGGTCGGCTTTCAAGCAGCGCCGCTGCCCTACCCCGGACTCGCTAGCACCCGTACGCTGGCGAACGGCGATGTGATCTCCTACGACGGAGTCACAGTTGATCGCTATGACGCCACCGGAGCCTTCCTGCTAAACCTTGCCACGTTCACGCCGCCGGTGTTCACAGGCGCCTTCGCGGTCGACCCGACAGGCACGTTCGCCATCGTTGGCGAGAGCAGCCTAGGAGATGTCTTTCGCGTGGACCTCGCGGTTGGCGGCTTGACCAAGTTGACGAACCTCGTGTTCAACTTCGACGCGGACTTTGCTCCGGATGGCACCGTCATCCTGAGCGCAGCGGTTGGTGGTTTCGGAGTCGGCAACGACCTCGTACGCCTCGATCCGATGACAGGTGCGACAACGTTCCTCGCTCACGTCGCTGGCCCGTCCGGACCGGTTGAGTTCGACAACTTCGGCAACGTCTACTACGCAACACTCTCACCGAACTTCCCGAGCCCTCCCGGCAGCACCGACATCCTGATCTTCCTCGCGGCAGATCTTGCCGCGGCAGACTGCTCGCTTCCCGGTGGATGCCTGGACGAGACCGACGCAGTCCTCTTTGCGTCGGGTTATGACGGAGCCAGCGACATGACTCTGGATCCGCAAACCGGTCGCCTGTACTTCTCCGAGAACAACTTCGCCACAGGGACCAGCCGGATCTGGGCCCTTGCCGGTGGTGCCGTTGGCGGGACGTCGCCCTTTGTGGAAGAGGCCACGTTCAACTGGACGACAGGTCTCGAGGCAATCGGCGGCTCAACGGCAGCGACGCTGCAGGGTTTTCAGCCGAGCTCCGACGCGCGCCTTCACTACAACACGACCGACTTCTTCTCGTCTTGGCAGCGTGTCTCGGTGACTGCGAAGCGCCCGACCCTGAGCATTTCGGGCCCCGGTCAGAGCGGCGCGGGCCAGGTCGACCTGGCGGTTGCGAACGCCGCTCCGGGCGGCGGGGTTCTGTACTTCTTCGGACCGACCGCGCTCGTCGTGGGCACCGAGAGCGCCTACAGCCTTGCCGCAGTGGCGCCGCTGTTCACCGCGCTCGACGCGGCTAGCCTTTCGGCCTTCGGTGGCATCGTTGGCGTCGACGGTGCGGGAGCTTCCAGCTACAGCTTCTCGAACCCGGGCGGGCTCGAAGGGCTTGTCAGCATTCAGGGTCTGATCTTCGACCCGACCCTGGGCCTGATGTTGGGCACGACGAACCACGTCGACTTCTAGGCCAAGCGCGCTACTGGCGCTGAGAGCTAAGCGAGCGGCGCCCACCGGATGAACATCCGGTGGGCGCCGCTTGCATGCAGTGAAGGTCTTGTCGCTGCGCGAACTACGCGGCGTGCACAGCTGTGATCCAGCCAAGCCGATCCATCAGCTGGGGCTGGATGAGCTCGTACAAAGTCGAGCTCTGCGCGTGGCACCCGGAGCAAGCGCCGAAGAGCCGCAGCACGACCTGGCCATCGTCCTCGATGCGGATGATGTTGACGCCCCCCCCATCGGCTTCAAGCATCGGACGAACGTCGGCAAGCACCTCTTCCACCTGCGCGATGCGCGCGGGGTCGCCTTCCGGCGGTGGGTCTTCGGGGCCCTGGGTCAAGTTGTTGAGAATGTCGAGCAGTCCCATAGTTTCAATCCTTCCTCAGCTTCGGTCGGTGGCGGAGCTCCCAGTCTACTCCTCGGAGCCCGCATCTGCGCGAGGTTCACAGGTCAGCCACGTTCCCGGTACATCGAGCCAACACAAGTCGGCGGTCAGCCGCGCCTCCACGGCGTGCGCTGCAAACCACGGGGGCAAGCCGGGGAGCGGCTCTGTCGACTGCCGACTGACAGAGAATCGCCAGTCGCCGGTCGCCTCAAGGCGTTCGATTTCCACCTCGGTAGCCTTCACGAGAGAGAGCCACACCACCAGGTTCCACGCGAAAGGTGCCCCTGGCGTGGAGGCGAGCGCGGGGATCGAGTCCGGCGCAACATGGGTTCGTCCGAGTGTGCACTCCAGCAGGATCCCGAGACCCCGTGAGTGATGCCGCAAGTTCGTCGAAGCCAGCGCCTCTCCAGCAGACAGAACCGAGAGCAGCCAGCCGAGCTCATCGATCTCGTGTCGCAGAATCTCAAGCTGCGGCGGCTCGCCTGGCCGGGGCTTCGATGGGCGTGCGAGCTCCGCCTGCAGGCTTGTTGCGAGCTCGCCCATGCGTGCCAAAACCTTGGGGAGCAGCTGCCGCATGAGCGCTTGGCTTGGCATTAGCGGGCCCGCTGGTGTGTGTGTGGTACCAGGAAGGGGAATCGAACCCCTACTCCCTTGCGGGAAATGGATTTTGAATCCATCGCGTCTACCAATTCCGCCACCCTGGCTTTCACACAACCTCGGCCTCGCGACCGAGGGCCGCTACTATTCCCGGAGAACGCCCCGATTGCAAGGCTTGAGGCCCAATCAATCACGTGAGCTTCGAAGAGCCGCATGGGTAATCCGCTCGCACAGCTCGGGAAAAGAGAGGCCAGCTTTGCCTGCGGACAAGGGCAGGAGTGAGCGCTGAGTCATTCCCGGCAGCGTATTGATCTCGAGGAAGACCGGCGTGCGGTCGCCCTCGTGAGGCAGGATGAAGTCCGAGCGCGAGTATCCGCTGCAGCCCGCCGCCTGGTGCGCCAGGAGCGCGGCGGCTTCGACCCACTCGACCTCGGTCTTGGTCAGACTCTCAGGGGGACAGAACTCGAGCGCGCCGCTCTCGCTGTACTTTTCTTCGTAGTCGAAGAATCGGCCATCCTTGGTTCGGATCTCGACCACCGGCAACGTTTGGGGAGCGCCGTCCTCGCCCTCGAGGACGGCGCACGTGACCTCGGTGCCCGCGATGCAGGCCTCGAGCAAGGCGCCGTCATGCACGGCAAACACAGCCTCAAGGGCCTTGTTGAGAGTCGTGACATCGAGGTCTGCTTGCGGGAGGACCGTGGTCGCCACGGAGGAGCCGCCATGGCGGGGTTTCACGACGAGCCCCCCGACTTCGTGCCCGAACTCGAGCGCCAGTTTGAGCGTGAGTTCGTCCGGCGCACTCTGGAAGAGCTGTCGCGCCGAGGTGCGGAGCCCTTCGGCTTCGAGCATCCGCAAGCACGCAAGTTTGTCCATACACAAGGCCGAGGCCGCAAGACGAGAGCCCGTGTGGTGGCGGTTCAGGCTCTCAAAGAGTCCCTGGAGCGGTCCGCCTTCACCTGCTCCACCGTGCAGAGCGAGGAAGAATACGTCCACCGAGGCGAGTGCCCCGGTGAGCTGCTCGAGCATGTCGCCAGCCTGCCCGTCCACGGTCCACTGTCGGCCTGAGACGGGAAGCTCGACGCGCACAACTTGGTGGCCACGGGACGCGAGCGCGTCCCGTACGGCTTGACCCGTTGCGAGCGAGACCTCGCGCTCGCCGGTTGCGCCGCCTTCGAGGACGGCGACCTTCAGGACCTCGCCTTGCAGCGGGCCGGTCACGAGGGAAGCTCGAACAGTTGGCCACCGTTGACTTCCAAGGGCGTGCACTTGGCTGCTGCGCAGCGGCCCGCAAACTCGGCCTCGTCTTCGGCGAACATGGGATCGACCTCAAGGCCACCGGCCGGGACCGAGAGACCCGCTGCACGAAGCATCTTCGCGAAGAGCGTGTTCAGGTCTGCGCGGCACGTGGCTGCCGAGTCCTGGCCGTCCTTGTTTTTCACGGGGCTGAACTCGAGCGCGCGGTCCACCTCGAGGGTCACGCTAGCTGGGCTCTCGGCCAGCGCGTCGAACACGAAGGTCTCGAACTTCACGCCGTCGACATCGACGCGGCGCCCGTCGGCACCGAGCACGTTCATCTCCTTCTTGGCGACGTGCCAAGGCAACTGCAGACTGCCGCCCGAGGTGAGGCTCTCGATGAAGCCCACATCCAACATGTGCAGCGCGATGTTGCCCGCGCGGAAGACCAAGTTGCCATCCTCGTCGCGAGCGTCGCGCAGGTCAGCGGACAGGTCCGAGTACTCGATGCAGCCCAGCTTCCCGTTCACGCCGCCGATCACGCCGACCTTCTCGCCAGCGTCGCGCTTCGAGACGACCTTGCTGGACATCCCGGCTTTCGCTCCGCAGTGCAAGCCCACGAACAGGGGGTTCGCGGGACGCGCCAGCGGGTTGTCGACCTGGAAGTAGCTGAGCGTCTCGATCCCGCGGGCTCGCATGTGCTCCAGAGCGCCCGAACTAGCGAGCGCAGCAAGCGAGCCGCCGTGCCCGTTTGGCGCGAGGAAGAGGCTGCCGGGGCCACTCAAGAGGAGGCGCCCGTAGAGGTCGATCGCCGGCAGCATGGCCTGGCTAAAGAAGAAGATGTTCTTGGCACCCAGCCCGAAGGAATCCTGAGCCTTGAAGAAGGCCTTCGTGGCCTCGGCGTTGACCGGCGAGGTCATCACGTACCAAACCGGCTCGAAGCCGTGCCGAGCGCCGGCGGCACGCAGGCGGCCAGCGTGATAAGCGAACAGGCTGCGGTCGGTCAGCGGCCCTAGCTCGTAGCAGCCTTTTGGACCGTCGTAGCCAAGTCGCGAACCTTGACCGCCCGCGACGATCATGAAGCCCACTTTGCCAGCTGCAAGGCGTTCGGACCCCAAAGCGGTTGCGTGCTCGGCTTCCTTGATTTGGTCTGCGTCGCGGACAAGCGGGAACAGCGCAGGCGGGGTCAACTCGGGCGCCTCAGCGTCCTCCGCATCCTCGGCGACCAGCCCAGCCAACTTGCGCATGAGCGCGTAGTCCACGTTCGCGAGCTGGGTCAAGAGGCCTCCGCGAGCCTCCTCACTCAGTTCGGACCAGTGCGCAAACACGTGACCTTGTTCGTTGGACTCGGCGCGCTCGCGTTCGATTTTCTCGGAGGAGAGGGGGGACGTGCTCATCGGGATTGGCAGTGGATCAGGATCTTCAAAACGCCGGGTTGCGCAGCGACTTGCATGGCGCGCGCAACCTCGGCAAGGGGAAAGGACTGGTCGATGAGAGAGTCTACTTCGATGCGCTCTCCAGCGAGTGCCTCGAGCGCGGTCTCGAAGCGACCGCAGCGCGAACCGAGCAGCTGAATCTCATCGATCACGAGTGGCGACAGATCCAAGCTGGCCTTCTTGGCGGCCGTGGTCTTTAGCACCAGGGTGCCCCGCGGACGCACCCAAGGGAAGAGACGCTCAAGGACATCTGGGTTGCCGGTGGCCTCTACAGCAAGCTCATAGCGCTCGTCGCTTTCGGGGCGGTGAGCTTGATCCAGGAGGCCGGTGCGCTCCCCCACTCCCTGCGGGGTCCGTTCGGGGTGGTGCCCGGCTAGGTCGACCTGGCACCCGGCCGCGTGAAGCGCTTTCGCGATTAGAAGTCCAAGCCGCCCGTCCCCCGCGACAAGGACCCGCGTCCCGGGAAGGGGCTGAACTTGGTCGAGGATCTGCAGCGCCGCGGCCAAGGGCTCGACGAAGACGGCCTGCTCGTCCCGCACACGATCGGGAACCTCGAACAGGTTCCCATGGGGAAGGCTCAATCGCTCGGCGAACGCGCCATGGCGCCCCATGATTCCAAGCACACTGCGTTGGGCGCAGTGTCTCGCGTCGAGGCCCGCCTCGCCCAAGCACGCAGGGCAGGCGCCGCAGCCCGCATTGATCTCGCCCACGACACGCCGGCCCTTCATGGGACCCGTCAGTGCGCGGCCCACGAACTCGTGCCCTGGGATGCCCTCGAACGCCATGTATCCGGCCTGTAGAGCCAGATCTGTGGCACAGACACCAGCAAGAACGACCTCCACGAGCGACTCCCCCGGTTGAGGGAGCGGCTCGGGGAGGTCGTCTCGAAACCGAATACGCCCCGCCGGGTCAAGCCAAGCGCCGCGCATCGTGTCGGGCTGACTCTAGTTGGCGGCTTCGGCCGGATCCGCCGAGAGCGCGTCAAGTACGTTCTCGAGCAGACTCTCGAGGGCCTTGACGCGGCGTTCGTTGGCCATCTGGCGTTCCACCAGTTTCTCGACCACAGGCGGAAGGATCGCTTCGCGCGTGTAGTTGTTGATCATGTTGATGATCTCGGCCCGATCGGCATCGGGCAGCTTGTGGAAGTGGTAGTTGAACTTCTGGCTCAAAACGTCGTCCGCGATGTGCATGCACTCCTCGGCGTAGTCTTGGGCGTTTTGATGCTCGTCGTGGAAGATCTCCACCTTGTAGTCGTGGAGCAGTTTCTGGAACTTGCGGTGCACGTGATCGACCTTGCTTCTAGCTGGCGAAGGCGCCAGGGGTATGGGGAAGTTGGGAACGTCCTTAGTTTAGCGCGGAGGCCCGGATCAGTCCGGCGTACCGATGCAAATTGAGACGTTGTGGCCACCAAATCCAAGCGAGTTGGACAGGGCGTTGCGGATCTTGAGCTCGCGGGCCGCGCCGGGGACGTAATCCAGGTCGCAGTCGGGGTCGGGAGTCTCGTAGTTCCGTGTCGGGTGAACGACTCCCTGATGCACAGAGAGCGCTGTCGCGACGAGCTCGACGGCCGAGGAGGCACCCAAGAGGTGTCCAATCATCGACTTGGTCGAGGAGACGCAGAGTTTGTCGGCATGGTCGCCAAAGCAGCGCCGGATCGCCCGGGTTTCGATCGCATCATTGAACGCCGTGCTGGTGCCGTGCGCGTTGATGTAATCCACGGTCAAAGGATCCACGCCACCGGTCTTCATGGCAAGAGCAAAGGCCCGCGCGGGGCCGCTGCCATCTTCCCTCGGTGCCGTGATGTGGAAGGCATCGTCGGTCGAGCCGTAGCCTTTGACCTCGGCGTAGATCCGCGCGCCGCGCTTCTTGGCGGCCTCGTACTCTTCAAACACGAGGATCCCAGCGCCCTCCCCCATCACAAAACCATCGCGGTTCTTGTCAAAGGGACGACAGGCGAGCTCAGGCTCGTCGTTGCGCGTCGAGAGCGCCCGCGCCGAGGCAAAACCACCGACCGAAAGCGGTGTCGTGGCGGACTCGGACCCACCGGTGATCACCGTGTCGACTTCACCGGCGCGGATCGCCATCAGAGCCATGCCAATCGCATGCCCGGAAGACGCACACGCGCTGGACGTCGTGAAGGTCGTCCCCAGCACGCCGTGCCGGATCGCAACTTGGCCGCTGACGGCGTTGGCCATGATCTTCGGGATGAAGTGCGGACTCACGCGGCGCGGGCCGCGAGCCAACAGCACGTCGTGCTGCGCCTCGATGCCGTGGATGCCGCCGATTCCCGTGCCAAGGATGCAGCCAACTCGCTCGCGAGCCGCTTCATCTTGATTGACGAGATCGGACAAACCGGCGTCCTTCAGCGCTTCATCCGAAGCGACAAGGGCCAGCATGGTGAACCAGTCCAACTTGCGGAAATCGGGACCCTCGAAGTGGTCCTCGGGATTCCAGTTGGCACTGCCCGCGATGCGGGCGGCGTGCGCACTCGCATCGAAGTGCGTGATCGGCCCAATGCCGTTCTCGCCCTTCAACATCCGCGCAAAAGACGTGGGCGCATCGGAGGCGAGGGAGTTGATCGTCCCGACCCCGGTAATAACGACGCGTCGCATAGCTGCCTTTGGTTGGGCCTATCGGGCCGCTGGGCTGACTCGTTAGAGCCGCCCAGCAAGCCGACGTGGCTAGGGTTTGCCCGTTAGGACTTCTTGTTGATGTAGTCGACTGCGTTGCCGACGGTCTGGATCTCTTGGGCATCCTCATCGGGGATCGAGAGGCCGAATTCCTCTTCGAGTTCCATGACGAGCTCGACGGTGTCGAGCGAATCCGCGCCGAGGTCGTTCACGAAGGAGGTCTCCATCGTGATGTTCTCGGGCTTTGCCTTCATGTTGTTGCAGACAAGCTTGATGACGCGTTCCTCGATCGTAGCGGTTGTATCGCTCATGGGATTATCCGGAGTCGGAGAGTTAGGGTTTGGGGGGGGAGCGGCGGTCAGAGGCTGAGGCCGCCGTCGATGATAAGAGTTTGGCCCGTCACGTAGGAGCCACCAGGCCCCACGAGGAAGTCCACCGCAAGCGCGATCTCTTCAGCCTGTCCAATGCGTCCAAGGGGAATGGACGCCGTGAGTTTTGCGGCAGCGGCCTCGTCGACCGCAGCTGTCATGTCCGTGGCGATGAAGCCAGGAGCGATGGCGTTGCACGTGACCTTACGGCCCGCGAGCTCTTTCGCGACTGAGCGCGTAAGTCCGAAGACGCCGGCCTTGCTAGCCGCATAGTTGACCTGTCCCGCGTTGCCGGTCACGCCGACGACGGACGAGATATTCACGATGCGACCGGCGCACTTCATGAGCGGGCGCGTGGCGGCCTTGACGAAGTTCCAAGTGCCTTTCAAGTTGACCGAGATGACGGAGTCGAATTCGTCCTCGGTCATGCGCATCAGAATCTGGTCGCGTGTGATGCCCGCGTTGTTGACGAGGATGTTCAGCCCGCCGAGATCGCTCATGACCGCTTTGACGTTGGCGGCAGCGGCGTCCGTGTTGGAGACGTCCACGCCATAAGCCTTCGCGACAACACCGTGCGCTTCGCATGCCGCGACAGTAGCGGCTGCATTGTCAGCGCTCGTGGCGATGCAAGCCACGGAGGCGCCTTGGCGCGCAAGGTGCTCAGCAATGGCTCGGCCAATGCCTCGCGAGGCGCCGGTCACAAGAGCAACTTGGCCTTCGAGGGGGCGGCCAGAAGCGGCTGGAGATTCGGGGTTCATGACGGGAAGGGTACGGGGGGGCTTTCTAGCGCCGAGATGATAGCGAGGCGAAGCGGCCGCTTCAACGAACCTCGGCCGGGGACGCCGCGGAACGTACCTCGGCTTCGGGGTCAATCTTACGCATGATGCCCGCGAGAATGGCTCCGGGGCCGGGCTCGAGGAAGCTCTTGATGCCCTGCTCGAGGGCCCAGCGCATGGAGGCTTCCCAGCGAACCGGGGCGCAAACCTGCTCTGCGAGGTTCTGGCTGAGCTCTTTCGGGTCCGACGACGGCTTTCCCGTCACGTTGGTCACAAACGGCACGTTCGGGGTCTTGAACTCCACATCGTTGAGAGCCGCCGCCAAGCGGTCGGCAGCGGGCCGCATGCACTCGGAGTGAAAACCACCTGCAACGACCAGCTTCCGCGCGCGCCGCACGCCGTGATCGCGCGCAACCTCAGCGGCCGCGTCGAGCGCAGCGTGCTCGCCCGAGATCACAACCTGACCGGGTGCATTCAAGTTGGCCACCGAGCAGATGCCCTTCTCGGCCCCCACTTTTGCAATCGCGGTCGCTTTCTCTTCATCACCGCCCATCAAGCTGAGCATGCCGCTGGGGATCTGTTCGGCCGCGTCCTGCATCGCACTCCCGCGCAGGCGCACGAGCTTCACCGCGTCGGCAAAACTCAGACTGCCCGCGCACCAAAGCGCGGTGTATTCGCCAAGTGAGAGGCCTGCCGTCATGGCCGCACCACTGCGGTCGAGGCCAGCCTCGGCTTCCAGCACCCGAATCACGGCCACGCTCGTGACGAGGATTCCAGGCTGCGCAATGTCGGTGCGGTTGACCTTGTCGCCGGAGCTCCAGCACGCCTCTTCAAGGGAAAAGCCAAGCAGCTCGGACGCTTCAGCAAACGTGGCCTTCGCCACAGAAAATGCGTCGCACCAGTCGCGGCCCATGCCTTCGAACTGCGCGCCCTGACCGGGGAAAATGATGGCTTCTTGCATAGCTAGTTTTCGGTTCACGAAGAGGCGTGTGACGCCCCGAATCGAAGAGAGGGAAGCTGCGCTACCAGCGGATCAGCGTGGCGCCCCAAGTGAGCCCCGCGCCGAATGCCACAAGAACCACAAGCTTGCCCGGCACGCAGCGCTCGGCGCGCACGGCCTCGTCAAGCGCCACCGGCACACTGGCCGCCGACGTGTTGCCGTAATGCTGAATGTTGACCACGACCTTTTCGTCGGTCATGTTCAGACGATCGAGCGCAGCATCGATGATGCGGCGGTTGACCTGGTGCGGAACAATCAAGCCCAGCTCGCTGGGATCGTAGTCCTCCAAGAACTCCTTGATCAGAGAGCTCATGCGCTGCACGGCGAACTTGAACGTCTCGCGGCCGCGCAACATGATCTTGTGCTGGTTGGCTTCCACTGTCTCAACCGTAGCGGGCGTGCGTGTGCCGCCGGCAGGCATGTGGATGAACTGATAACCCGAGCCGTCGGCGCCCAAGGTCGTGCGGATGATCTCGCCTTGCCCGCACTCGCCATGCGGCAACAAGACCGCGGCACCCGCGCCGTCACCAAAGATGATGCACGAGCCGCGGTCGTCGAAGTTCAAGAAGCGCGACAGCGTCTCGGCGCCAATCACAAGCACGCGCCGCGCGCGGCCCGCGCCGATGAAGGCCTCGCCCGTGTGCAGAGCCGTCAGGAAACCCGAGCAGGCCGCCACAACGTCAAACGCACCCGCGTTCTTGGCGCCAAGTCGATCTTGCACCAGAACGGCCACCGACGGCAGCTGATAGTCCGGACTGATCGTGCCCACGATGATCAGGTCGAGCTCGTCCGCCGTGATGCCGGCCGCCTTCAGCGCCTCTTCGGCAGCGTTCACGCAGAGGTCCGAAGTCGCTTGATCCTCAGCTGCAAAGCGCCGCTCGCGAATGCCCGTGCGCTGCACGATCCACTCGTCGTTGGTATCGATGCGCTTTTCGAACCACTCGTTCGTGACCACGCGCTCGGGAACGTAAGCGCCTGTGCCGGCAATGCCGACGCGAATCCTGGATGCCATGCTTCTTGTTGGGTGCTTTGGATGGACGGAAGTGAAGCTTCCGAGTTTGCCGGGCTGGGCCCGTCGATCAAGCCTTTGCCGGGCCCGGAGTTTAGAAGGCCCGCTTACGCGCGTCCGAATGCGGCTACGCCTTCGACAATATGTCGATCGACGTCCGCGCTCAATGCCCGTGCGGCCAAGCGCAAGGCGTTCGCCACCGCCGAGCCATCCGAGCGCCCGTGGCCGATGACGACCGTGCCTTTCACGCCGAGGAGCAGCGCACCGCCGTACTCGGCGTAGTCTGTATGACTTTGGAGTTCGCCCAAAAGCTGTGGAGCGAACGGAGCCTCATGCTGAACGAGTCCCTTATGAACTAGCTTCATGAGGAAGCCGGAGAGGCCCTCCATGAGCTTAAGCACTACGTTGCCTGTGAAGCCGTCGGTCACGACCACATCACAAGCGCCCGCAAACACGTCCGTACCTTCGACGTTACCAACGAAGTTCAGCGGGGCCTCTTTCAGCTGGCCGTAGGTCTCCTTGAGAAGCTCCGTGCCCTTGCCTGGCTCTTCGCCAATGTTCAACAGCCCGATGCGCGCGTTGTCGACATTCAGAAGGTCGCGCATGAAGATGCTGCCCATCATGCCGTACTGCAAGAGGTGCTCGGGCTTGCACGCGATGTTCGCGCCCATGTCGAGGAATGTGACCGGGCTGCCGGTCATGCGTACGGTGATCGCGATCCCGGGCCGCCGCACGCCCTCAAGCGTGCCGAGCCCCAACGTCGAGGCACCCACGCAGGCACCCGTGTTGCCCATGCTGACAAGGGCACGCGCTTCGCCGCCGCGAACGGCCGCAACGCAACCGCCTATCGACGAGTCGCGCTTGGCCCGCAGAGCGAGCGCAGGACTCTCGTCCATGCCAATCACTTCCGAGGCGTGCCGCACGAGGAAACCGGGGTTCCCGCCGCGCTCGGCGAAGTAGGCCGCAACCGCCGCCTCGTCTCCGACAAGCAAAATCCGATCGGGCGTAAGCCCAGCGGCACCGTCCACGCCTTCAAGCGCAAGTACGGCTCCATCTAGAATGGATGCGGGGGCGTGATCCCCCCCCATCACATCTAAGGCGATGCGCTTCTCAGGCATGGTTCGGGACCGTTCCTAGAACTCTTCGCGGACGAAGACCTCGGTCCCGCCTTTCTCACTACCTTTCTTGAAGCCGTAGTGGCCGCAGTTCTCGCAGACGCGGTGCGCCTTCGAGGGAGCGCCACAACGCGCGCAGTGATTGGGCGCTAGCGTCTTGAGGTGAATCTGAGAGCGGCGGATGCCCTGACGGTGAGTGGATTGACGGCGCTTGGGGTGTGCCATGGTTCGTCGGCGGATCGGAAACTCAGCACGTTGAGTTTGTCCGCTGGCCTTATCTGGGGGTTGATTCGAGTCGAGTGAAGCGCAAGATAGTAGGGCGCAAGCCCAGGCCTGTCAACGACCTGCAGCCCCTCCCTTGAGTGGTTTATCGTGAGCGAAGGTCCTCGAGGGCCGCCGGAACGCCCTCCGCGTTCAGGCCTTTGCCCTGTGCCTGGTTGGGACGACCGCCGCCGCCGCCGCCGAGATGGCTGGCAATGACCTTGGCAAGATCACCCGCTTTGTAGCCAGTCTCAAGCGCTTTACCCGAGCAGACCACCATAAACGGCACGGTCTTCCCTTCGCGCCCAAACAGCGCCAGGACGAGGTCGGGGCCTAGCTCTTTGGCCTGTCCGCCAAGCTCGCGCAAAGCAGCTCCGTCCGCCGCAGCGAGGTCCGCAATCACATGCTGGATCCCGTCCTTTTCGACAGCCGCCTTCTTCAGGTCGTCGAGCAGCGCCGAGGCGCTCGCCCCGGACGCAGCCGCTTGAGCCTTCTTGGCCTCCCGAAGCTGTTTTTGCAGTATGCCGAGGCGCGCCACGAGCTCGTCGGGGCTGGCCTTCAGAACCTGCGCCGCCTCGCGCAAGGTGCGCCGTTGGGCTTGGATCAGCTCGATCGCCATGGGCCCGGTCACGGCCTCAATACGCCGCACGCCCGCGCTAATCGCGCGCTCGGAGGTCACAACCAAAGCACCGACATCGCCCGTCGCGGACACGTGCGTGCCCCCGCAAAGCTCGGTCGACCAACCACCCATGTCCACGACCCGCACGCGCGCACCGTACTTCTCGCCAAAGGCCGCCACGACACCGCGCTCTTTCGCGGCATCCAAGTCTTCCTCGCTGATCGCCACAGGGCTGTTCAACCGAATCGCTTGGTTGACCCGCAGCTCGACCCGATCGATTTCTTCCGGGGTCATGCCCTTCGGGTTCGAGAAGTCGAAGCGCAAGCGCAAGTCGTCCACCTCCGAGCCCTGCTGCGCCACGTGGTCGCCCAGCACTTCGCGCAGAGCCTTGCCCAGCAAGTGCGTCGCCGAGTGGTTGTTGCGGATCAGATCGCGCCGCTCGGCCGCCACGATGGCCACCACAGAGTCGCCGCGCTCGGGCAGCGCGCCGGTCTTCATCGCGCCAATGTGCACGATGACACCACCGACCTTCTTCGTGTCTTGGACCACGAGCTCGCCCGAGTCGAAACGCAACAACCCGCGGTCGCCAACCTGCCCGCCACTCTCGGCATAAAACGGCGTGCGATCCAACACGACCACCGCCATCCCTTCACCGCGATCCGCAGCAAACAGGACCTGCGTCTGTTCCTCGAGGCACGCATCAAGGCCCTCGCGGTAAAACAAGGCTTCGGTCTCACCCGGGACGAGCTCAAGCTCCTCCGCCGACAAGAGTTGCTTGAAGCGGCCTTCGGATTTGCTCGCACTCTTATGCTTCGCTTCGGCCGCATTCCAACCGTCGAGGTCCACGGTCAAACCGCGCTCGCGCGCCATCTGCTCCACGAGGTCTTGCGGGAAGCCGCTCGTTGCGTAGAGCTCGAACGCATCGCCACCGGGAAGAGCTGTCTCACCGCTCGCCTCGACCTTCTTCGCCAGAGCCGCGAACAGCTGGATTCCTCGGGACAGAGTCCGCCCAAACGAGGCCTCTTCTTCCTTCACGATCAGCTGTACGTGCTCGAGGCGCGCGCGCATCTCGGGGAACGCCTCGCCCAGAATGTCGGCAACCGCGGGGATCACGCGATAGAGCCACGGCTCGTTCATGCCGAGCTCTTGCGTGCCAAAGCGGGCCGCGCGCCGCACCAGACGACGCAAGACGTAACCGCGTCCCGTGTTGCTAGGCGTCGCGCCGTCCGACAGCGACGCACACAGCGCGCGCATGTGATCGGCGCACACGCGGAACGCGATGTCGACTGAGCTGTCGCCGCCTTCGTACTCCTTGCCCGTCACCTCGCTGATCGCCTCAAAGATCGGCGCAAAGACATCGGTGTGATAGTTCGAGTCGCTGCCTTGCAGAACCGCCGCGACACGCTCGAAGCCCATGCCTGTGTCGACGTGCTTCGCGGGCAGATCTTTCAGGCTGCCGTCGTCGAGGCGCGTGAACTGCATGAACACCAAGTTCCACAGCTCGATGAAGCGCTCGTTGCCCGCGTTGACACCAATCGCCGGATCCGCGCCATCCTCGGGGTTGCTGTCAGGCCCGCCACGATCGATGTGGATCTCGGAGCATGGGCCACAAGGCCCCGTCTCCCCCATCTCCCAGAAGTTGTCCGTCTTGTCGCAGCGCAAGATCCGGCTCGGGTCGATGTCGGTCTCTTCCTTCCAGATCCGCTCGGCTTCTTCGTCCGCCGCGAGCCCGTCTTCCGCGTCGCCCGCAAACACGGTCACCCACAGGCGATCTTTCGGGAGCCCGTAGACCTCGGTCAAAAGCTCCCAAGCCCACACGATCGCGTCGCGCTTGAAGTAGTCGCCAAACGACCAGTTGCCCAGCATCTCGAAGAACGTGTGGTGGTACGTATCCACCCCCACTTCCTCAAGGTCGTTGTGCTTGCCCGAGACGCGGATGCACTTCTGCGAGTCCACGGCTCGCTTGTAGTCCCGCGTGCCCGTGCCAAGGAACACGTCCTTGAACTGGTTCATGCCCGCATTCGTAAACAGCAGCGTGGGATCGTCGAGCGGGAAAACCGGGCTCGACGGCACAGCGGCATGGCCCCGCTCTTCAAAGAAGGACAGGAACGTGCTGCGGATTCGCGCCGCGGGCCAGGTGAGCTTAGAGGTATTAGCAGTCATGATTCAGGTCGGGTCGGGCTTCACAGAAGCATCGTGAGCGCGAATCATGCCGATTCACACGCTAGGGGAGAGAGCCGCGTCCGCAAAAACGAGCCCCACGACGTTGGTTTCGTGCCCGGGACACGTTGCCACCCCTCGACACGAGCCGCGCTCCCCCGCAGAATCCGGCCTCGCGCCTCCCCCACTCTCAACCATGACCCCATGCGCACTCCGACTCGACTTCCCTGGCTGACTCTCGCACTCTCGGCCTTGAGTTGTGCCGCGCCGCGGCCATCCGCAATCCCCACTGCCGACATCGACCTTGTGGTCATCAAGACGGTGCGGATCCCCACAAACGAGCCTTGGTACAGCCGCTTTGCCGAGCACAGTTGGATCGACATGCACGCCGCCGGCGAGACGGACTGGACCCGCGTCGAAGCGAATCTCGATCCCGAAGTCCGCCAAATTCCGGCAGCCGAGGCCCACGAAGCCAATCGCTGGGGCCGCGACGTCGAGCTGCTGAGCATCGTCGAAGGCCCCACGGCCGCTGCGTTCTTGCCCCTGATCCGCTCCCGGGCCGCCGAGGTTGCCAAGGGCTTCGTGTACCGCGCCTACCCAGGCCCGAACAGCAACACCTACATCGTCCGCATCCTCCATGGCGTACCCGGTCTCGATGCCGAGCTCGAGCACAATTCCGTGGGCAAGGACTACACCGCCAGTGTGTCCGCCGGCTTGACGCCTTCAGCCGATGGCTTCCACTTCGACACGATGCCCTTAGGACTCAGCCTTGGGTACCTCTCGGGAGTCGAGCTGCACATTCTGGGCCTGACCGCGGGCCTGAGTTTCTGGCCGCCGGCGATCAAGTTGCCCATCCTTCCCCGCATCGGTTTCGCACCTGGCAGTACGCGCGTGCCGTAAGCCCGGACGGGTCCCTGATTTCCCTAGCTTCCCCAATTAGACGAAGCCGGAGCGCTCTTGGACCAAGAAGAGCGCTCCGGCTTCGCACCGCGAAACACGCGGTTGCGATCGGCAGGCTAAGCGCCCTTCGCTGCCATTTTGGGGGCAGCTTTGGGAGCAGCTTTCGAACTCTTTGCCCCTTCAGCTTCGGCCTCGGCTTCCGCTTCGACGGGTTCAACAACAGGCGCCATGGATTCCTTGATCCCGTTCTCGAGGTCCTTCGCCAGGTCGGGGTTGTCATGCAGGAACGTACGCGCGCGCTCGCGGCCTTGGCCCAAGCGGATCTCGCCTTGGGTCGGGTGCAGCAAAGAGAACCACGTACCGGACTTCTTCACGAGCTCCTGCGTCAAGCCGAGGTCGATCAAGTCGCCCTCGTAGCTGATGCCCACGTTGAAGATGATGTCGAACTCGACCTTGCGGAACGGCGGTGCGATCTTGTTCTTCACGACCGTCACCTTCGTGCGGTTGCCCACCACTTTATCGCCGTCTTTGATCTGCCCGATACGGCGGATATCGAGGCGCACGGACGAGTAGAACTTCAACGCCCGACCTCCGGTTGTGGTCTCCGGGCTTCCGAACATCACCCCAATCTTTTCGCGGATCTGGTTGATGAAGATCACCAATGTCGAAGAGCGCGCGATGGCCGCGGTGAGCTTACGCATCGCTTGGCTCATCAAGCGGGCGTGCAGGCCGACAAAGCTGTCGCCCATCTCGCCTTGGATCTCGGCGCGGGGCACAAGCGCAGCGACCGAGTCGATCACAACGACGTCGACCGCATCCGAACGCACGAGCGTCTCAACGATCTCGAGCGCTTGTTCGCCACAATCGGGCTGACTGACCAGGATGTCGTCCAGGTTGACGCCCAGCTTCCGGGCATAGGAAGGATCGAGCGCGTGCTCGGCATCGACGAAGGCCGCAATGCCCCCACCCTTCTGCGCGTTGGCGATCACATGCAAAGCCAAGGTGGTCTTACCCGAGCTCTCGGGCCCGTAGATCTCGACGACCCGGCCCTTGGGAAGCCCCTTGCCGCCCAAAGCCATGTCGAGGCTGATCGAGCTCGTCGAGATGCCCTCGATCTCGCGGATCATGCTGCTGTCCTTACCAAGGCGCATGATCGCTCCCTCGCCATAGTTCTTCTCGATCTCCGCCAGAGCGGCGGAGAGCGACTTGACCTTGGTGTTGTTCATCGATTGGACGTTCTTTCTGGATCTGGCTAGGCTCATGTCGCTGGGTGCTCCTCAAAATGGAGGCAGAGGTCGCTGTTAGGGATCGTTTAGGGTCCGCGGGCAAGCGTACTGCTTTGTCCCCCCCGATGTCAAAAGGCTTCGGGGGGATTTGCCCACGGGCCAATGACGGTACCCAAGCGGCATGGTGTCACCCCGTCCGGGAAAAACTCACCTCCCCCAAAAGAAATCAGCGGCGGCGCTCCTCGAACACACCGAGGAGCACCGCCGCCACATATAGAAGGGACGAGCGAGCGACTAGAACGACGTGATCGACAGCAGCTCGTTGAAACGCGCCTCAACGCGCCCGCGGTCGTGCCGGACGAGCTCCTCAACACTGAAGCCCTGAACGCAGAACGAGGCCGTCACCGTGCCGTACAGCATCGCGCGCTTCAAGGTCAAGGGGTCGGTGTTCCGCGCCGCCGAGATGTACCCCATGAAACCGCCAGCGAAGCTGTCGCCGGCACCCGTCGGGTCCACCACGTTGTCCACGGGGTAGGCGGGAAGCGAGAAGTGCACGTCCTTGCCGACTAGGAAGGCCCCGTGCTCGCCCTTCTTAAGGATGACGTACTTGGGCCCAAGCGCCAGGACCGCGCGCGCGGCCTTGATCAGGTTGCGCTGGCCCGTCAGCATGCGCGCCTCTTCATCATTCAACACGATGCCGTCCACGCGGCGAATCAAAGCCAAGAGCTCGTCCCGCGCAATATCGATCCACAAGTTCATGGTGTCGAGCATCACGAACTCGGGGTTCTCACATTGATCCAGCGCCGCCGACTGCACGGCCGGCGCCGCATTCGCCAAAAACACAAAACGCGCATTGGTCATTTCGTCGGGCACCGTCGGCATCCAGTTCTCAAAGACACCCAACTGCGTGTCGAGCGTCGTGCGCGTGTTCCAGTCGGCCTCGTAGCGGCCGGCCCAGCGGAACGTCTTCCCAGCCGCCTTCTCGACACCGCGAGTGTCAACGCCATGGGCCTCGAGCTTCGCGATCTCGCCCATCGGGAAGTCGTCGCCAATCACGCCCACGAGTCCGACCTGGTGGAAGTTTGAAGCGGCGAAGCAGAAGAACGTCGCCGAGCCGCCAAGCGCTTCATCGCGCGCTTCGTACGGGGTCTCGACCTTGTCGAGTGCCAGGGTTCCGATTACAAGCAGGGACATATCCGAGGGGGCGTTAGGAGTTTTCGATCTCGGCGACCTCGGTTTCGAGCTCATCGAGCTCGGCCCGGGCACCGGGGGCTAATAGGAAGAGCCCGCCAAGCAAGCCGAGAAGCAGCTGGCACAAGCGGAACGAGACACTAACAGCGACGCCGAGAGAGGCGGAGGCGCCGACCAAAGTGAACAGATAGATGTAGACGGCTTCGCCGACGCCCCAACCGCTTGGCGCGATCGGGATCGAGCTGACGATGTTGGCAATCGGGACCAGCGCGAAGTACTCGAGCAGGTTGACCTCGCCGGCCGTCACGCCAAACGAGAGGCCCAGCGCCCACACCGCACAAATCGCGCTGGCGTGGTTCCCGAGCGAGAGAAGCATGGCGAAGAACAGCTCGACGGGATGCGCGAAGTAGTGCTGCGCGGCCTCATCCAGAGTCGCCAGCTTGTCGCCAAGTGGAAGCTTGGCAAGCAGCGCATCGAACCGAAGCAGGCGCCGCACGTGCCGGTTGAAGTAAACAAGCGCGCCACCAACCCCGGCGAAGAAGAAGGCCAGCATCGGCAAGCGCACTTCGGCGAACGTTTCGCCCGTGATCAGCACAACTACCAGCGCCAAGAGCGCCAGCGTGGCCAGCCCGATGATGCGGTCGACCACAACGCTCATCAGCGCACGTGCGCGGCGCTCGGGGTGCTCGCGCACCACGAGGACAGCCTTCGCAACATCGCCGCCGGTCAGCCCCGGCATCACAAGGTTGAAGAACAGGCCCAGATAGGTCAAACGCAGCACGTTCCACCATGAGGCTTCGCACCCGACCAAGTGCAAAAGGCGCCACCAGCGCGTCACGCCAAACAGCAACGCGCAGAAGAACAACGCCATCCCTGCGGCGACCCATGTGGGGTCCACCGAACGAAAGACGGTCCCCATTCCAGGGTCCCAGCTAGCCGCACTGCCCAGCTCGATGGTTGCCTCGACGCCAGGCATCGACACGTCCATGTCCCGCACCGCCGTGACCTGATCACCGGCGAAATCCGAAACCTCATCCTCGGCAACCAAGAACTGAATCGTCGAGCCCTTCCAGTCGCCAACGATTTCACCCTCGAGCTCAATCGCCTCGCCCTCCACGGACTGCCACTTCAGGTGGTCGGTCCACGGCATCATCTTGAACACGAACGCCAAAACAGCGATCGCGAACAGCGGCTTCAAGAACCGCAGGATGGGGTGACTCTTCGCTTTCGTCTGCATCACCCAGTCGTGCTCCTCGAGCCAGGGTTCACAAGCGGCAGCGGTAGGTTTCTGTCGGGGTTCAGCGAGCGCCACCACGCGGTCCACGCTTCGGCTCGCAGGCCACCCGGGCCGTCTAGCACCACGCGATTCAGCGCTTTGCACGCCGCGAACGAGACGCGCCCGTCCGGTACTTGGCACTGCCCAACGAGGAAGTCGATCCACAGAGCGCGGCCCTCCTCGCGTTCGTCCTCGGGAAGGCGCTCAAGAGGCAGCCCCCGGTGCGCCACGATCAAGAGGCCACGACTTGCCACCTCGGGATCTGAATCGGTTGCGGCAAGCTGCAGCAGGCCCGATGGAGCGCCGCCGGGAAGCTTCGCCAAAGCCTCATAAGCTGCGGCGCGAATCACGGGTGCGGGATCGTCCAGCACTTCACCGAGAGCCAAGCCCACGATCTGCATCTGCAGCTCAAGAGCCAGCTCGTGCAGGCGCTTGGCTTCGATCGAGCCCCCGCTGCGCAGAGCGTCCGAGCGGTGGAACAGAACATCGCAGACGGCCAGCGCTCGCAAGGCGCCCGCGCGGTCTAACGAAAGCGCGCGCACCGCTTCGATCGCAGCCTCAAGGTCTTGCGATTCGGACTCGCCCGCGGCGGCCAGTTCGTCTTCGAGCGCCTGAGGCAGAGTGCCCAAACCGGCGCGTGCCAGACCGGCAAGGACTGGCGAGAGCTCTTCCGCGGTGGCTGCTTCTTGGGGGGTGACCAGCGGCTCTTCGAGACCCAACCTTGCGGCGGCGTGACCGAGCTCGATCACGGCTCGCTCGCGACCCAAGATGTATTGATCATCGGGCCCGAGCCAGCCGAAAGCCTCGACCTGAACGCCCGAGTAGAAGATGTCGTCGGCATTCGCATCGGCGAGGTCGTTCAGGTTCTCAAGATCGATCCCGCACGGGTCCTCGATCGCGACGTCTTCGGCCGTCAAGCCATCCAATCCCTGGACATGAATCGGCGAGTTCGCGAGGGCAGACGACAGGGCAAATTCCATGTCGTTTTTCACCTGGCCGCGGTAGCTCATCTGGCCATTTGGCTGATGAACCTCGCGCAGGTTCGCCAGCTTGGCGCGTGGCAAGTTGCAGCCGGAACTCACCGCAAGAGTCGCGGTCAAGAGGGCGAGTACGACACGGCGCCAGCGCCGGGGGGGACTGTTGTGGCTCATAAGCGAGCGAAGTCTAACCCGTCCATCGTGCCGAGCACCCTTCTAAGAGGAAGTCGACCCGCACTTCTTGGCGAGAGACAGCCCACCGAGCGCCGCAGGTGGCCCTGAAGGCCGCCCTGGATCCGCACTCGGCTCTGGAAAATGGTGGAGGCGGCGGGAGTCGAACCCGCGTCCCAGCCCCGGACTACCGCGAGCGTCTACATGCATAGTCGACGATTTAATCTCGCCGCTTCCACGCGCATCGACGCGCTGGGAGTTGGCCAGCCCTGAACTTTCTCGTCGAGGCTCCCCAGGGCGAAGGAGCCAATGACCAGTCCACTAATGACGTTCCCCGCAGGCCGTGGACACTCCCACGGGGAACGGCGGCTAATAATTAAGCCGCGAGAGAATAGTTGTCGGCACGTAAGTACCAGTTCCAGAATGGATTTAACGGGGACTCCTGGACCCCCGGCACGCAACTCGTGGCGACACAGAACCGATCAAAACCGGTGCGCCCCCATCGCTCGCAAGTATAGCAGGTCTTCCATCTTGGTGCATCGCGCCCTCGCCGCGCTGCCCGGTTGCCTGCCTCGAACTAGTGCCCGATGTGGCGGCGCAGTTGCTTCTTCGCGTCCTTGTCGCGCTCGGCCTGGCGCTTGTCGTACAGCTTTTTGCCTTTGGCGAGCGCCAGGGTGATCTTGACGAGGTGCCCCTCGAAGAACATCTCCAGCGGCACGATCGTGACGCCCTTCTCGCGCACCTTCTTGTACCACTTCAGGATCTCGCGCTTCTTGGCCAGAAGCCGCCGCTCGCGCTCCGGTGTGTGGTTGTGCGCGGTCCCGTGGCTGTACTCGGGAATCACCGAGCCCACGAGGAACAGCTCGCCCCCGCGGATCAGCCCATACGAAACGCCAATCTCGGCCTTGCCTTCACGCAGGCTCTTGACCTCGGTGCCCCGCAACTCGATCCCGCAGGTGAGCTCCTCGAGGATCAGATAGTCGTGCCGAGCCCGCCGGTTGGTGGCGATGACACGCACCCCCGTTTTGGGTTTCGACTTGGGCTTGGACTTGGCCATACGCGCGGGAGTATGCCCTTAGGTGAACAGGTTGTCGAGAAAGCACGTCGCAAAGGTTGACGCAGCCCTCAAAGGTGCGTAACTTTCCCGCCCACTCAGCCCGGGTGGCGGAATTGGTAGACGCGCATGGTTCAGGTCCATGTGTCCACTAGGACATGGGGGTTCGACTCCCCCCTCGGGCACCACTCACTGCGCTGCAAGTTGCTTGATTCGTTCGGCAGTGGCGCATGCAGAAGCAAGGAAGGCCTTAGAGCGCATTGCGCTCTAAGGCCTTCCTCCGTTACGGAACGCTTGCAGAGGCATATGAATGAGGGCCAGTTCTCTGCCTTCGCACCGATTCCCCCCCCAGGATCAACATGCTCCCACGCGCCTCCCTTTGCCTTGGCCTCGCTCTTCTTGGAGCTCTCGCCGGCCAAGCCCCTGCTCAGCAGCTTCAGTCTTGGGGCAGTGATCTGCAGCAGCTGGTCTCCAGCGCTCCGACCTCAACTGACCTAACCTTTGTCGCTGTCGGTGAGTGGCAGAGCTTTGCTCTCCACACCGATGGCACTCTTGAAGCGTGGGGCATCGATGACTTCGGCGTCATCGCAGGGCTGCCCATGGGGCAAGGCTTTCTGGATGTCGATGGAGGTTTCCGGCACGCGATCGCGCTTCGGGGGGACGGCTCAATCGTCGTTTGGGGTGACAACTCCAAAGGCCAAGTCTCCGGCGCGCCAGGTGGAGCGGGTCACCTTGCCGTCGCGGCTGGTGCGCTGAGCTCGGCCGCGTTGCGCGCCGACGGCTCGATCGCTGTTTGGGGAACGGACTTCTCGGGGGAGATCAGTAGTGCGCCCACCGGAGCAGGCTTCACGCAACTCAGCGCTTCCCGAAGCTTCTACAGTGCGCTGCACTCGAATGGGACGATCCATAGCTGGGGAAGCGACACGTATGGACAGGTCTCGAGCGCCCCCACCGGAGCGGGCTTTATTCAAGTTCAGAGAGGCTTCAATCACGGCGTCGCTCTTCGCGCGGATGGCACCCTTGTCTCCTGGGGCCAAGACACGGGCGGCGCTGTCACAGACACGCCGACGGGCTCGGGCTTCATGCAGGTAGCCGCTGGAACGGGTCACTCTCTAGCGCTCCGGGCCAATGGGTCGATCGCCTCTTGGGGATCCAACACATCGGGCAAGGTCAGCTCGACGCCCGCGAGCTCGGACTTCGTCCGGATCGCGGCAGGCCTCAACACCTCGTTTGCCCTCCAAATCCCCGACTGCAATGGCAATGGGATCCCTGACTATCAAGACATCGCGTCCGGCTCGAGCGGGGATTGCAACGCCAACCTGATTCCCGACAGTTGCGAGCTCACCGCATCCCCCTTCGCTGACATCGACGGGGACGGAGTCCTCGACGAGTGCCTCCCACCGGCGCTCACCGCGGACGTTTACGAGAGCCATGTCCTCGTGTCCCAGACCTTGCAGACCCTGACGCTGCGCTCTCCTCATGCCGGCGAGGTCTATCTTGTTCTCGGAAGTTCGAGTGGGGCGAGCCCGGGCATCGCCATCGGAGGCCTGAACCTCCCCCTTAATCCAGACGCCTATACAGCGCACACCCTGCTGCATCCGAACTCCTTCCCTACGTTAGGTTCGTTTGGCGTCACCGTGCCGAGCGCAACGGGTTCGGGCGGAGAAGCAGCAACTCAGTTCTTGGTGCATCACACCTTTGACCCGGTCTTGATCGGCCTGACGTTCCATCACGCCTTCATCACCTTCGACGCGACTACGGGCTTTGTCAACTTCGCCAGTAACGCAGTCCCGATGAACCTAGTCCCTTAAAGGATCATCTGGAAACAAGGCGCGGCACGTGAGCTGGACCCGTTATCTACCCGCGCCGCCTGGGGCGCGGTAGATCAGGATGGCCCGCTGGCCCATCTCGCCGGGGAGCTCGTGCTCCCAGACGGTGTCAAAGCGGAAGCCAAGCCGCTCAGCTTCACGCTCGCCCGCGCGCAGTTCGCGCGACCACGACTTGCCTTTGAGCATGACGAACTCGTGCATGCTTTGGCGCACTTTGCGCAGCAGTCGCACGTTCTCGCGCACAGACGACATCGCCCGCGCCACGACAATATCCACGCGGCGCTTGATTAAAAAATCTTCCCCGCGAGCCCAAACGGCCTCGACGTTGCGAAGCCCAAGCGCCTCGGCAGACTCGGTTACGAACCCGATCCGGCCCTTGCGGGAGTCGACGGCGACGAACTTCGTGTCGGGCTCGGCGATCGCCATGGGCACGGTCGGAAATCCCGCCCCGCAACCAAGGTCCATCACCGTCCGCCCGAAGATCGGGAGGAACTGCGTGGTCCGCCAGCTGTCCAAATACTCTTTCGCCGCCAGCTCGCGCGGAGCCAAAAATGCGGTCAGGTTGAGGCGCTTGTTGCCCTCGAGCACCATCATCGCGTGCTCGGCAAACGTGTCGAGAAGCGCCTCAGGGACGTCCTCGACCTCGAAAGCCCACTCCATCGCGTCGCGCAGCTCGTCGAGGGACGGCAGCGGCGCGGTGTCGTACTGAAGCTCTTCTTCAGCTTCCGCCGCCGAGTCTTTTTCGGCGGCCGTGAGCTCAACCTTCGGCTCTTCCTTTTCAGGCGTACCGGCGTCCTCTTCGGGAGTCTCGGGGTCAACCTGGTCAGACGAAATCATGGAAGAGCGCGATATAAGGGGTGGCAGGGCAGCAGGGACTCGAACCCCGATCCTACTGATTTGGAATCAGTCGCTCTAACCAATTGGAGCTACTGCCCTTCCCGCGTTGCGGGGCGAGAAGACTAGCCGCTCTTCGGCGAGCAGGCAAGCGTGACGCTCGGGTAATATGCAGCGATGCCAGGACAGTCGAAGCCAAACCAATCCAAGAACACGCCCCTTTCACCCTCTGTGGGAGATCCGATCACGATCGCCTCGGAGGCCATTCCTAGAAAGCGGATCCACCAAGATGCTCTGCGCGTGATCTCCAGATTACGCCGTGCGGGTTTCGAGTCGTACCTCGTCGGCGGCTGCGTGCGCGACCTCCTATTAGGGCGTGCCCCGAAGGACTTCGACATCGCAACGGGCGCTCACCCACGCCAGATCCGGCGCCTGTTCCGCAATGCGCGGATCATCGGTCGCAGATTTAAGCTCGCTCACATCTTCTACGGCGATCACATCCTCGAGACGGCGACGTTCCGCGCGGCGCCGCAGCTCGACGACGCTGGCGATCTCTTGATCACCGACGACAACGACTTCGGCACGGCCGGCGAGGACGCGCTGCGGCGCGACTTCACGATCAACGCTCTGTTCCTCGATCCGATCGATAACGTGATCCACGACTGGGTCGGCGGCCTCGATGACATCGAAGAGGGAATCTTGCGCACAATCGGCGACCCGTCGGTGCGGATGGCCGAGGACCCGGTGCGCATCATGCGCGCGATCAAGTTCGCAACGCGGCTCGGCTTTCGCATCGAGGACGCGACCTGGAAGGCCATGTGCGACCACGCCGAGGACCTCGATCGCGCTGCGCCCCCGCGGATTCTTGAAGAGCTCATGCGGCTTGCTGCGTCGGGCACATCGCTGGGTGCCTTCCGCATGATGCGCGCGTCTGGCGCGCTGCGGGTTCTGCTGCCCTCGATTGACGATCACATTGGCCCTAAGGACGATCCCGATCCTACGATTCATGACCGCGCGGACGCCTACTGGCGACTGCTCGAGGCGCTCGACGCGGACGTCCACGCCGGCAACGTGCCCTCGCGCGCGCTGTGTTTGGCGGCGCTTTGGCTACGGGTCGTCGAGACGCAGGCGGGCGTCGAAATCCACACGCGCGCTGCCGACGACGGCACGCAGACCCCGGACTTGTACGACGTAGTCTCCGACGTCCTCGAACCGCTCGTACAGGACAGCCGCCTGCCACGGCGCACCTTCATCGTCGCGCGCCGCATCATTGCGGAGCAGCACCGCTTCGAAGAGCTCCCCGGCGATGACCCCCGCGCGCTAGTCTTCACTCTGACCGAGCATTTCCTCGAAGCTCTCAATCTGTTCAGGCTACGTTCGGCGGCCTGGGGACAAGGCTGGGATCGTTACGAAGCGTGGAAGCTGGCCTACGAAGAGATGTTGAAGGCTGACGACGACGAGATCGCCGCCCTCCGCAAGCGCGGCCGCCGCCGCAAGAAGCGCCCGCGTGGGCGCCGCCGCAGCAGCAGCACGAAATCCTAGAACCTCGACCATGAGCCACTTCGCGATCGCCGCCACGTTGGCGGCCGTCTGCCTTGCGCAGCCGCCGTCTCCCAGCCAACCAGCCGCGTCTGCCAGCCTTGCCGCAAGGCAAGAGCTGCCGACCGACGCCCGCATTCTTGAGGCCTGGAGCTATCTCACGCCAGACGAAAAGGGCGAGGTGACCGAGTGGTTCCGCGCCGAGGTCTCGTACCTCGACACCACGCAGAACAAGCTGATCGCGTATCTGGAAGAGGGCTCCGACCGGGACCGCGGCGAGTGGCCCGCCGCCGAGCCCGCGCCGCTCTTCGACCCCGAGACGCACGCGCCCGCTCAGCCGATTCCGCGTAAGCGACTCAGCTACGACGATTCCAAGGCCGCGGCCGCGCGCGCCAAGTTTGCGCCGCAGCGCGACCCCATGCAGCGCGCCTGGATCTACGACTGGGCCACGGGCGAGCTGCGCATCACAAAGGACGAGCGCGACCCCGAGATGCTCTTCAACAACGGCCTGTTGGGCATTCCGCCACTCGCCGACCTTGCCGAGGCGCTTCTCTTGCAGCGCCTCGACGACGGCGCTGAGCGCCCGACGCTGGCCGCCTTCGCCCATGCGTACACCGACCGAGGTGGCACCGCGTTCCCCGGAGTGACGCTGTTCGATGCCTGGGGTTCTGGCGCTGAGATGGAGATGCCTGACATCGATGTCCTGGGTGTCATTCACACCGTGCTGGATGACTGGAAGAGCTTCAAGGCCCCCATCCCCGGCGGCAAGCAAAAGAAGGCCTATGCCAAGGTCGGCGACCTCTTCCTCCTTGCATTCCATCATCGCCGTTTGCGCGAAGCCCTCGCCGCGAACTACTTGCGCGGCAAGGCGATCCCCGCCGACACGTACGCTCCGAATATTCTCGCGCTGAACGCGCTTTGGGAAGACGCCTCGGGTGACCCGGACAAGCTCGTCAAAGACCTGCCCAAGGCGAAGGGCTGGGACAAGTACATGAAGTCCCTCTCGAAGAAGATCGCCAAGAAGAAGGCCTTCCGTGAGGCGGGGCAAAACCGGGTCGACTGGTTCGAAGGCGAGCGCTATCAAGTCAAGGCCAAGCTGGTCTGGGTCCTGCAGGAGTTCGGCGCGTTCGACCGCAAAGAGCTGCCTAAGCAGTAACCACCGGCGAGTCCTTGCGAAACACAAAGCGCTGGTAGAACAGCGACAGGGTGATCAGGGCCAGCGCGAGCCCCACAAGCGAGGCGACACGCCAAAGCCCTTCGAGGTGGCGCAGGTCGAACAAGAAGACCTTGCCAATCGCCAAGGCAAACAGCCCCAAGCTCGCCCAACGCGGCGCCTTGGCGCGCGAGGCCTGCTCGCGACCGAAGCTGCCCAGGCTCAAGAGGCCAATCGCGAACACGCCCCACGCAACCGAGGTTGTGACATCGCGGGCCGGCAGGGACTGCGTCGAGAGCCGCAAAAACGGTCCCGTGTACAGACCCGTGGCGAAGTGGTTCGCGATCTCGAGGTTCATCCAGAGGAACAAGCTAACGCCCGCCACGATTGCGGGGAAGTTCGCCGGTCGCGGCAGCTTCGTGTAGGCCGCTGTCTTTTTCAGCAGCACAAACATCGCGATGCAGATCGCCACGAGGGCAAGGTAGAGCGCGCTAAACTCGTGCAAGAAGAGGGAGGAGTTGGCCTCGAAGCTGCTCTCTTGAATGGCCAGATCAAGCCCTTTGAAGCCTGCGACAAGAACACTGGCAGCCGACCACCAAGCTAGGCCGCGATGTTCAAGCTTGTAGGAAGCCACAGCGAAGCCGAGTCCAAGCAGGCTGAAGAGAACAAACACCCGCTCGACATCGATGGCAACTGTCGTAGCGGACGCCAAGAGGATAGCGGCTGTCCATGCGCTCCACACAACGCCTTTGCGAACGGGCTGATTGGTCGAAGTGCTTTGAGCCGCATCACGGTCCGCGTGCAGCTGCCAGGCGGCTCCCATAAGCGCGACCCAGGACAGCACCCACAGAGCGATGCTGCCATGCCACACGCTGTCCCACTTGGACAGGCTGGCTCCAATGAAGGGGGTGAACAAGAGTGGCGCCAGAGCAGCGGCTCTACGCACAAGCACAGACGCGCCAAGCCCGCGGCTCATGAGGATCGGGCAGGTCACGACCAGCACCACAATCAAGAGCTGCGGCACGATCATCCACGGGTGTGCTTCGTGGAACGTGCTGCCGAGGCGCGACGTCCACGCAAGCTCCATCCAGAGCGCACTGACAAGCGCGAGGACAAACAGCAGCTGGCTCTTCAGATTGACGCTCGCGACAAGCTGGAGGCACAAGTACACAGGGATCGCCCAGAAGAGCGCCCACGGGAACTGCTCGATGTCGAAGTCGCCGAAAGGAAGCGCAGCAGCCTGCACCGCAATGAAGCCGCTTGCGGCCCAAGTCGCCCACGGGCTCCAAGGCCGCTTCACAAAGTGGCCCACCGCGAGATAGGCCGCGGCGATCGCAGAGCCCAGCGCCAGGATCCCCCACACCTCATGACCCGCGTCTGAAATCGGGTTCCAGTTGACGAGGTAGAAACCAAGGAAGCCAATGCTCAGGCCGATTGAACCGAAGGGCAGCATCGGGCCGTTCGCGAAGCGCACGCTGTGGCGGAATAAGAGCAGCGCGAACAGACCGAGGCCTAGCAAACGCGGCAAGAACAGCGGTTCGTTCTCGACGCTCGGCAGCAAAGCGAAGACAACCAGAGCGACGAGCCAGGCGGCGGAAGAGCCCGCGGAGACGACCGCGAAGAGCCCCGGATCTGCTTCTTCAGAGCGTGGTAGATGGAACCGCTGCAGGAGCCGCTCCAGGCCTCCGCTACGACCCCATTCAGCAAACAACGCTACCGTCACCCCAAGCATGGCCGCGACGGCAAGCACTTGCCACGCGTCCGCATCGGACGAACGTCGCTCGTCCATGAACCACATCAGAACGATCCCAACAGGCGCAAGAACGCCGCCCATACTCAAGCCGCGGAAGCTCCGCGCCGCACCCACAAACAGCGTCCCGAGGCTCGCCGGAATCAACAGCGCCAGGAGCGGCCACAGCTTGCCGCCAAGATCAACCTGACTCGCAAAGTAGGCACCAAACAGGAACGGCACCAACGCCGCGCCGATCTGGAATGGAATCTGCGCGAGCTGCTCGCGCTTGTCGCCGCGCGGCGCGGTCAGCGCCGCGCCCAAGAACAGGACACCAAACACCGCCGCGACCCCCAGTCCAACCAAGGGGCCATTGCGACCCCAGGACTGCATGCTGCCGAAGATCCAGAGCGCCTCAATGATGAACGTCGCGACCAGCGCCACGTTGCCGAGCGAGGTCCATTTGCGCCGCCGCCCCGCGGCCAAGAGCGCAAGGTTCAGCAGCATGATGTAGCCAAACGTACTGAGCGGATGGTCCTCGACACAGTCCAACAAGAGCGGCGTGATGAAGCCGCCGATCAAACCAAGCTGCGCGACGATCAGCGAGTTGTGCACAAGCGCCAAGGCGACGGCCGCCGCCGTGATCAAGGCCATCAAGGGCAGCGCGCTGGCCCAGGACAAATATTGGTACTGCCTAAACGCCGAGAACACCGTCGCATAGAGCGCCACGATCCCCGCGCCCTGCAGCGCGCCCGGCACCCACATGTAAGCGCTCTTGCGCAGCCGCGCGCCGGCGCCGATCAGCGCCAGTCCTGCCGCGGCGCCCATGCCAATGCGCAGCGGCGGCTTGATCCAGTTGTGGACAAAGGCGTGCCGGAAGAACAGCACCGCTGCCAGAGCCAGAACGATGCCGCCCAACACGGCCGCGCCGCGAACACCCAGAATCCACTCCCAATCGACCGAGTTCTTGCGCGCGACTTCGGGCTCAACAGCCTCGTGCGCGACCTCCTTCTCAGGGGCCTCGCTCACGCGCGGGCGCAGGAAAACCGGCCCAAGCGAGAACACGCGCTTGACCGGTTCAGGAGGACTCACCTTGGACAGCGCTAGCACTGTCTCGGCCGCACTCAGCCGCTCGTCTTTGTCCTTTTCGGGTGGGCTAACCGTCGCGACATTGGCTTGAGTCTCTTCGCGTGGCTGTGGCGGTTGAACCTGGGCTCGGCGAACAGCCCGGAGCTCGTCCCGCAGGTCGACAACTTGGTTCTCAAGCTGCGCAATTTTGTTCGTGCGCAGAAACGCGATGATGGTCAGTACCGGAAGTACGACCAAGAAGAGACAAATCGCGAGCGGGATGAGGACTTCCATGTCGCCCCCACCTTCGGACCCTAGCGTTGCCTATTCCAGGTCCATTTGAGAAATGTCACAGGCGGCGAGCTCCGCGGTCGCAAACGCGCTCTGAAAATTCAATCCGCCGATCGGGCCATCCAGGTCGAGTGCCTCGCCCACAACCCATAACCCGGCCTGCTTCTTGACGCGGCACGTGCCCGGATCGACTTCGGACAAGTTCAAACCGCCGCTCGTAACCTCCGCCTTGTCATACCCGGCCGTCCCGCTGATCGGGATCGGGAAGCCCTTGATCAGCTCGATCAGCTGATGCCGCGCGGCGCGTCCAAGTGATTGATGATGCGCGCGCCCGGTCAAGCCAACGCCCTTGAGAAGCAGCTCGATCAAGCGCTTGGGGATCGCCTCCCCCGCCGACTCGGCAAGCAAGTGGCTTATCACGGTCAACAGCTGCGGCGCGCCTGCGCGACCCGCGGCTTCGATCAACGCGTCGCGCAGCTCGTCGCGTGTCGAGTCTGGCGCCATGTCCACGCGCAGCTCGTAGTTCCCAGGCAAGCGTCCCACAGTGCGCGACAAATCCATGGGCCCGGGCCCAGACACGCCAACGTGTGTGAACAAGAGCGGCCGCCGGCGCCGCGCGACCTCCTTACCCTTCGCCGACACCAAACGCAACTCGCACTCCTGCAGAGCGATGCCCGCCAGGTCAGCAACAAAACCCGCCGGACTCAACAGCGGCGCCAATGCCGGCGCCGGCTCGACCACACGCAGCCCGAGCTCGCGGAACCAACCGTAAGCGTCGCCGGTCGTGCCCGTCGCGGCGTAGCTCTGCCCACCCGTTGCAATCACCACGCGCTTGGTCTGCACCCGCTCGCCGCCTTCAAGCAGGATGCACCAACCGCCCTCGCTCGCAACCAGCCCGCGCACGGCCGAGTCCAACTGCACCTCGACACCCGCGCGCCGCGCCGCAGCCTCGAGCGCATCGCGCACATCCTTCGCCGACCCACTGCGCGGAAAGACCTTCTCGAGTGGTGCTTCGTCGCTCGCAACCCCTAGCCCTTCGAAGATCCGCCGCAGCTCAAGCGGAGGCAAGACGCGAAACGCACTCTGCAAAAAGCGCGCGCCGTGCGTCCCAAAGAGTAGCCCCGCCTCGCGCGGACCCAGGGTCGTCGTCAAGTTGCACCGACTGCCACCCGAGGCCAAAATCTTGGTCCCGACCCGCGGCGTCTTTTCGACCATCAAGACATCCCGAACACCGGCCTCGGCGGCGCGCCAAGCGACCCAAGTTCCAGCCGCTCCGGCGCCGATCACCACAAGCTCGCGCGTCTCCATCAGCCGCCTCCCAGCGCCTTCTCCCAAGCCGCCATCTCTTCGGGCGAGATCGGGCCCTTGGGCGGCGTGTCGTCGTCAAGATCGTCCAAGTAGCCCTCGGGAAGAATCACCTTTTGGCGGCGAGAGCCCTTCGCGCGATTCGCATCCAGCGCGCGCAGCGGAAAGCCCTCGTCGGGATCGAGCTTCGCCAAAACGGCACGCATCTCGTCCAACGTCGTCACGCGCACAAGCTCGCCGCGCGCAGCGGAAGAGCCCGAAAAGCCCTTCGTGTACCACGTGCACCACTTGCGCATCTGGCGCATGCCGTGATCGGGCCCAAAGAACTCGATCAGCGCTTCGGCGTGCCGCACCATCAGCTGCACAATCGCGCCCATGTTGGGCGCGTCTGCGGGCTCGTTGCCATCGAACACTGTGGCAAGCTCGTCGAACAGCCAAGGCCGCCCCAGACACGCGCGCCCGATCACAACCCCGGCGCACCCTGTCTCGCGCATCATCCGCAGCGCGTCCCAGCACTCCCAAATGTCGCCGTTGCCTAAAACCGGAATCGAGAGCTCCGTCGCAAGCTCACCAATCGGTGCCCAATCGGCGGTTCCGCTGTACAGCTCGGACGCCGTCCGACCATGCAGCGCGATCGCCGCCGCGCCCTCTTCCTGGGCGACGCGCCCCGAGCTCATGTACGTCAGAAGCTCGTCGTGAATCCCCTTGCGCACCTTGATCGTGACCGGAACATCGCCCGCCGCGCGCACGGCCGCGCGCACGATGCGCGCGAGCAGTCGCGGCTTCACGGGGATCGCACTGCCGCCCCCCGCGCGGGTCACCTTCGGCACGGGGCAGCCGAAGTTCAGATCGATGTGATCAGCGGGCGGGGCGGTCTTGGTGCCTTCGACGAGCCGCTTGACGAACTCGCGCACCTCGTCGGGGTCTGCCGAGTAGATCTGCACCGAGCGTGGCCGCTCATCCGCATCCCCCGAAGCCAAGAGATGCGTCAGCGCGTTCCCTCGCAAGAACGCCCGCGCAGTGAGCATCTCGGACACGCAGAGCGGCGCGCGGTGCTCGCGACAGATGCGCCTAAACGGCGGGTTAGTCACGCCGGCCATGGGCGCCAGAACCACCGGCGGCCACACCTCAAGCTTGCCGAGACGAAGGGGCTCGAACTCGCCGACCTGTGCGACGGGAACGCCGTGGTTGATCGGGCGCGCTTGGCGCCGGTTCTCGCTCACTTGGGTTCCGCGCCCGCACCGGCGGGGTTTTGCTTCAGCGTCGGAGCCTTCGCGGGCACCGGGTAGCCGGGCCCTCCGAACGACGACTGCTCGAGCACGCTCATCTCCATGATCTGCTCGCCCTCTTGCAGCTTGTAGGTCTTCAGCCCGCCTTTCGAGTCGAACTCGAAACCCAAACCGCCGGTTGAAGTCTGAACTAGGTGGACGTTGTCTTCGGCGATCTCCATTTGCCAGGCGACGACCTCGGCTTCGAAGCTCTCGTGCAACTTGATCGCCGGGAACCGGCCGGTGCGCTTCAGTTGCCCCAAGACCATCGCGGTTGTCACGCTGCCCACGTCGATGGCGAGCGCGTGCTCGGGAGTGCGCTTGTTATCCACAAAGACGCCGTTCAAGCGGCGGTCAATGTTGAAACGCTCGGCCGCCCACTCAGCCGTCAAGACCAGGCGGTCCTTCTCTTGCGTGAGGGTCAATTGAAAGCCGATTAGCTTGCCGTCGCGCACGCGCTGAATCACGTTCAGGTCGGTGCCCAAGAAGCTGCCTTCGGGTGGAGTGACAACACGCCCGCAGAACGCGGTTGTGCCGTCAGGCTCGCGCACAACGGCCCACCGCTCGGCGCTGACGCGCACACCGCGAGCGCGGCTCTCCAGGAAGCCCTCGAGGACTGTCTCGCCTTCGGGGATGGACGGCGGCGCCACGTCCAGCGGCGCGGTCTCCTTTGCATGCCGCTCGGCCATCATCTGCAGCAGCCCCGTGCGCATGTCCGCAAGGTCCTCGGGCTCGTTCACGTCCCCGCGCACGACGACGATCTTTGGATCGCGCAGGTTGCCGACCGTCTCGCGCGGATCACTCGTCAAGCAGATGATGTCGGCCACACGGCCGGCTTCGATCCGGCCGAGGTCCGTGCCCTGCCCCATCGCGTCGGCGGCACCCGCCGTCGCCAAGTACAGCAGCTGCGCCGGAGCAAGCCCAGCGGTTTGCCACAACTCGAGCTCGTCCACAAGACCGGCACCGGGCATCAACCACGGGTGCGGCGAGCCGCTCCCGGGCACAAGCTGCACGCCGGCCTCGGCCATCATCGCCAGCACCTTCATCTGCTTGTCGAGCACGCGCTGCCCCGTCTTGATGTAGTCGGGATTCTCGGCCGCGACTTGCATCCGAAACTGCTTCTCGGAGATCCACCAGCCCGCGTAGTGCGAGCCCAAGTAGCGGAAGTAACGCGCCTCTTCCTCGGCGGGGCCAAGGTCCTTGTCCAAGCGCGACGCAGTGGCGCGCATCATCGGCACGAGCCCCGCGCCGGATTCGACAAGGCGTTTGATGTTCTTCTTGAACGCCATCGGTTGGACAATGTCCCAGTCGACGCCTTTTGGAAGCAACGAGTCCACGTAGAAGAACCCGTCCTGCCCCGCGTTCAGGCACGCGCCGAAGTCCATACCCACGCCCGGCCCCGTCGGTCCCCAGACGGTCAGCTCGTTTTCGTGAGCCAGCTCGATCGTGCGCCACCAAGCACTGGACGGCAAGTTGGGAAACGTCGAGAGGAAGTCAACTTGGTCGGCAAACAGAAGCGGCAACAGCCGCTCTGCGTCCACGGCTCCTTTAAACACGGCCGCCTCGGGCGAGGCCGCGGGCTCGCCGCCCAGAACGACGCCAGCAGTCAGCAGCTTCGGCCCCGGGACGCCGTCGCGATGCTCGCGCAGCCGCAACAGGCGCGCGCGGTCGCCCCCCACGTCGCGCACCGTGGTCACGCCAGCCAGCGTGTACAGAGCGTCGTTGTCGCCGTCGAACTGCACAAAGCCGTCGATTAGCCCAGGCGCCAAAAACAGCCCCGACACGTCGACTTGCCGCGTGCCGGGCGGCAACTCGAGGTCGGGCCCGACGTCGACGATGCGATCGCCATCGATCAAAACGGTGGAGACTTGGGCCTCGACAGACACGGCGGGCCCATTGGGACCGGGCGCGCTGGGGCCGAAAGACAGAACGGTTCCGCCCACGAGGGCGACGAGGTCAGCTAGGAACAAAGTCGACATGGCGCGCAGGATACAACTTCAAGAGGACGGGACGATGAGGGTTCCCGTGCTACCCTCCCGCCCATGGCAAAGTCACCCTCAAATCAACGCCCCGCCGTCTACCTCGGCCTTGGCGTGATCGCCCGCGGCCCCCACGTGTACGCCCGCGAGGTCGACTCCTTCCGTATTGAAGAGGTTCAGCCCGAGCCCGGCTCCTTGGTCGAGGTCTTCGATGACCGCGAGCGCTTCTGCGGCCACGCGCTCTACAACCCGCACTCGGACATTCGCCTGCGGTGGCTGTCCAAGGGCCGCCGGACCGAGCTCGACCGCCCCGCCGAGTTCCTGCAGCGCGTGATTGCGAACGCCGATCGCCTACGCCGCAAAGGCATGCGCTTGGAAGATTGGTCCGACGCCTACCGCGTCGTCCACGCCGAGGGCGACGACCTGCCCGGCCTGATCGTCGATCGCTTCGGCGACGTGCTGGTTGCCGAGTATCACTCGCTGGGCTTCTGGAACTTGCGCGGCGAGATCGAGCGTGCGCTTCTCGGTATCTACCCCGGGAAGTTGATCGTGCACAAGGTCGCGCGCACGGCGCTGAAGCACGAGGGCTTCACCGAGTACGAGCCGCCGGTCATGGCATCCGATGGACGCTCGGGCCAAGAGCTCGATGACCTGTACACCGAGATCACCGAGCACAGCGTGACGCACCGATTGCAACCGGGCCAAGGCCACAAGACCGGCTGGTTCTGCGATCAACGCGAGAACCGCATCAAGGTTGCCGCGCTCGCTCGCGGCCGCGAGATGGTCGACTTGTGCTGCAACGCAGGCGGCTTCGCGCTGCAGGCGGCGCGCCAAGGTGCGCGGCGTGTCACGGCTGTCGATCTGGACGAAGTCGTGCTCGAGAAGGCCGAGTGGGCCGCCAAGAAGAACGCACTCGACATCGACATCATCCATGCCGACATCTTCAACTACATGCGCGACAGGTTGCGCGACAACGTGCCTGCCCCCGAGGTCGTGGTGCTCGACCCGCACAAGATCATCGCCTCGCGCAACAACATGGAAGAGGGGCTCGAGCGCTACGGCGACATGAACCATCTGGCCATGCGCCTGGTCCGCAAGGGCGGATTCGTGGCGACGTTTAGCTGCTCCGGGCCGCTTGACCTTTCAACTTTCCTAGGCATGGTCTTCAAGAGCGCACGCCGCGCAGAGCGCGATGTCCGCCTCCTGGAAGTCCTCGGAGCCCCCGCCGACCACCCCCAACGACCTGAGTACCCAAGGTCGAGATATCTGAAAGGTGCGCTTCTGTCTGTGGACTAAGCACCAAACCTTCATATATTAACTCAACGTTACGCCGCGATGCTTCTCAGTCAGAGGCTTCGCGGCGGAGTCGTGCCCCGTCGATTTCTCGACTTTCTTCCCCCCATCAGCGCCTCCCTCCGCAATGACCTTCCTCACGCTTTTCTCCAAGAAACGCTGGCTCGACCTCGAAGACGCATGGACCCAGCACATGGTTCAGGAGGGGCATCCCATCGAGCCGGTTCTGGCTCTTCTGCAGGCGGCGCGCGAGCGCAAGGAAGTCGGACGGCTTCTGACGCTGATCCGCGAAGAGATCGAAATCTTGATGACGGCCGAGCGCTACGTCGATGCCGCCGAAGTTGTCGGTAAGGCTCTGCTTGGCGGCGGCAACCCGGGCGAGCTCGGTGACCTTCTGTTCGACGCAACCGACAAGGCCTGGGCAAACGAAGATTGGTGGGAAGTCTGCTGCGAAGTCACGGGCTTCCATCGCGGAACCGCCGACGTCCGCAAAGCGTGGGAGTCCTTCGCCAACCTCAAGGCGTTCGCGCCCGACGCAGTCGTGTACCACCCGTCGGGTTGGGGCCTTGGTCAGGTGACCTCGGTTGACTCGGAAGAGCGCGAGATTAAGATTCGCTTCGCGGGCGGCCGCAACGACCACTTCCCGTTCACAACCGCAGTCGACATCTTCGAAGTCCTCGAAGCCGGTGACCTGCGCGCACTTGTTCTTTTGGATCCCGAGCGCCTAGAGGCGCTGATCAAGAAGGAGCCCCTCGAAGTTCTCGGCACGATCCTCGGTCGCCACCACGGCCGCTCGACCGTGCCGATTTTGCGGAACGCGATGGCGCAGCTCGGCGTCGCCGGTCCGAAGTTCACCGCCTGGTGGCGCAAGGCTCGCAAGGAAGCCGAGAAGTCCGAGTGGTTCGAGGTCATCGGCACCGCGACCAAAGCCCAGATCCGCATGCTGGCACAAGCCGCCGATCCGGCCGAGTCCATGCGCCGTCAGCTCGAGCGGTCGCCGAACCTTGGTGACGCCCTGAGCCGCGTGCGCGAAATCCTCAGCGGCAAAAGCATCGACCAGCACCTTGCCGATGTGGCGATCGAGGTCCTCGACGACCTTGCCAAGGACGAGAACGAACCACAGCCCGCGCGCCTTGCCTCGTGGATGCTGATCCGCGAGAACCGCGAAGGCCAGACGCCTGCCGCGATGACGGAGCTCGTGGAAGACGCGATTCTGCGCCAAGCCGAAAGTGACGAGAGCTCGACGCCACCTCTGTGGGCCCTGTTTGGCGAGTTCACCGCCCTTCGGGATCAAGAGCGCTGCATGAACCTCTTGAAAGAAGGCTGTGGTGAAGACGGCTGGCTTGAAGAGGCCGCCAACAACTTCAAGTACGCCCCCACCGGCATGGTCAAGCCGCTTGTCGAGGCCCTGATGGCCGACGAGCGTGGCGAGACGCTGACGGTGCACTACAAGAGCTTGCTCGCGCGCCCGATGCGCAACCCCCAAGCGTTTGTTGCGCTGGCCGAGCTGGCCGAGAAAGGCGACCTGGGTCTTGGTGGCGCCACATCACCGCAGCGCCTGCACGCGATGCTGCAGTTGGCCGGCTTCCTCAAGAACACCATCGGCGCATCGTCGCCACTTGTGCGCTGCGAGAAGCGCCTCGTGACCATGCTCATCACGGGCACGCCGAGCCTGATTGAGAACCTCTGCCGCGATTGCGATCCCGAGGGTCTGCGGACTGCGCACCTGATGGTCGAGCGCGGGGTCGACGTCGCTCTCGACCGGGCCTTCACGCACGTGATCGCCGAGATCGCACCCGAGATCTTCAAAGTTGGCGAGCGTCCGTTCTGGGAGATGAGCACGATCTGGTCGACGCGCGACGGGCTCGCCCGCCGGCAGGCCGAACTTCGGGAGCTCATCGATGTCAAGATTCCCGAGAACTCAGAGGCGATCGGCAAGGCCGCCAGCTTCGGCGACCTGTCGGAGAACTCGGAGTGGGATGCCGCTCTCGAAGAGCAGCGCAACCTGACGACACGTGCGGCCGAGATCGAAGCCGAGGTCAGCAAGGCCGGCCTCATCGAGAGCGCCACGCTGCCCGAGGACACCGTGGCTCCGGGCACGACCGTGAAGTTCCGCGAGACTGTTTCCGGCGACGAGCGCAGCTTCACTCTTCTGGGACCGTGGGACGCGGATGGCGACAAGATCATCTCGTACCGCTCGCCTTTCGCTGCGGGCCTCTTGGGCAAGCGCAAAGGCCAGACGACGACACTCGTGCTGCCGGCAGGCGAGCTTGAGATCGAGATCTTGGGCATCGAACCGGTTCAGCTACAGGTCTAGAAGCGAACAAAAACGCATCACGCCGCCTCGAGCTCGCAGGAGCTCGGGGCGGCGTGCTTTGTTGCGTTCGACATCTCCTGGGGTTGGCTCCGCGAACGCGGGCACCCTGCGCTGGGCATGCCAGAAAAGTATCTGGGCAAACTCACTCCAACACTTAATCATGGCGTTATGATGAATCCATGCCCTTGACCGAACCCGACCTCACAGCAGGCCTGAAGCTGCTTGCCCACCCTGTCCGGCTGCGTATTCTTGCGCTGCTCGGCGGCGAGGACGCGGTCGAACTAGCCGTGGGCGAGCTCGCCAAGGCGCTCGGGTTGTCACAGAGTCGCGTCTCCAATCAGCTTCGCCACCTGCGCGAGGCCGGGCTTCTAGCCGAACGGCACCAAGGCACAAGCTGCCTTCTGCGGCTCGCCCCCCGCCAAAGCGGCGGCCTGTTTGCGCGCCTCTGGAGCCATATCGATACCGAGCTGGCCCACCTACCCGAGCACAGCGCCGACCGCGCGCGCCTCGTACGTGTCCTCACCGAGCGCGGCGACCAAGCCGGCGCCTTCTTCGATCGGCTGGCTGGCGAATGGGACTACCGCGCTGGCGACTTCGAGTCCGGCAGCGGCCGCACGAGCGCTCTTTTGGGCCTGTTCCCGCGGTCGGGCACCTATGCCGACATTGGCTGCGGCACGGGTTACATGTCGCGCCCCTTGCTGGGCGTGGCCGACAAACTGCTTCTGGTCGATCGCTCGCAGGGCATGCTGGACGAGGCGCGGCGGCGTCTCGCACCGGAGAGCCGCGGCACGGCGCTCGAATTCCATCAAGGTAGCTCCGACGCCCTGCCGATTGAGAGCGCCAGCCTCGACGGACTGGTCGCGGGCTTGCTCCTCCACCACGTTGAAGACCTCGATGTTGCGCTAGGCGAGTTCTGCCGTGTCTTGAAGCCGGGCGGTGCTGCCACCGTGCTCGAGCTCCTTCCTCACCGCGAGGAGTGGATGCGCGAGGCACTTGGCGACCGACACCTAGGCCTCGAGCCCCGCGACGTGCTGGCAGCCTTCGAGCGCGCAGGCTTTCAGTCCGCGAAACTCGACGACGTCGACGACCACTACCGCCCCGGCGCGGATTCCGACCTTTCTCTCTTCCTTGTGCGCGCCAAGACGCCCGTACATCCGTAGCCTACGGGCTCCACTCCATAAACTTTGACCGCCAATTCCAATGAGCACCACCCTGACCGCCAACGACTACAAGGTCGCCGATATCAACCTCGCCGCGTACGGTCGCCGCGAGATCGAAATGGCCGAGATCGAGATGCCCGGCCTGATGTCCCTGCGCACCGAGTACAAGGACAAAAATCCGCTCGCCGGCGCCCGCATCACGGGCTCCTTGCACATGACGATTCAGACGGCCGTTCTGATCGAGACCCTGACCGAGCTCGGCGCCGAAGTTCGCTGGGCCTCGTGCAACATCTTCTCGACGCAAGACCACGCCGCCGCGGCCATCGCGGTGGGCCCGAACGGCACGACCGACGCGCCCGCCGGCGTCCCGGTCTTCGCCTGGATGGGCGAGAACCTGGAAGAGTTCTGGTGGTGCACCGAGCAGTCGCTCACGTGGCCGGACGGCACGATGCCGAACATGATCCTCGACGACGGCGGCGACGCCACGATGATGGTCTTGAAAGGCGCCGAGTGGGAAAAGAACGGCTGCCCGTCGATCGACACGGACAGCGATCCGGAAGACTGGTGTGAGCTTGTCAAGAACCTGAAGTCTTCGATCGAGCGCGACAGCTCGAAGTGGACCAAGATCTCGGCCGAGATCAAAGGTGTGACGGAAGAGACCACAACCGGCGTCCACCGCTTGTACGAACTCGAAGAAGCCAAAGAGCTGCCCTTCCCCGCGATCAACGTCAACGACGCGGTCACGAAGAGCAAGTTCGACAACGTGTACGGCTGCCGCCACTCGCTCGTCGACGGCATCATGCGCGCAACCGACGTGATGCTCTCCGGCAAGGTCGCCGTGATCTGCGGCTATGGCGATGTGGGCAAAGGCTCGGCGCAGTCCATGCGCGGCCAAGGCGCCCGCGTGATCGTGACCGAGATCGACCCGATCTGCGCGCTTCAAGCGTTGATGGAAGGCTTCGAGGTCAACACGCTCGACAACGTCGTCGAGAAGGGCGACATCTTCGTCACCACGACCGGCAACAAGGACATCATCACGGCTGGCCACATGGCCAAGATGAAGCACAACGCGATCGTGGGCAACATCGGGCACTTCGACAACGAGATCGGCATGGCCGAGCTCGCCAAGACGCCCGGGATCAAGAAGATCAACTTGAAGAACCCGAAGGAGCACTCCAACCAGGTCGACCAGTGGGTCTTCGCCGACGGCCACGCGGTGATCGTTCTTGCCGAAGGCCGCTTGCTCAACCTCGGCTGCGCGACGGGTCACCCGTCCTTCGTGATGTCCAACAGCTTCACGAACCAAGTCATGGCGCAGATCGAGATCTTCTGCAACCCGGGCCGCTACGAGAACAAGGTCTACTTGCTTCCCAAGCAGCTTGACGAGAAGGTCGCCCGCCTGCACCTTGGCAAGCTCGGCGCGGTCCTGACCGTGATGACCCCCGAGCAGTCGGCGTACCTGAAGATCCCGGTCGAGGGCCCCTACAAGCCGAGCCACTACCGCTACTAGCGCGGCACGCCCCTTGGGGCAGCCGAGCATCAGACAACGGGCCGCAACTTCAACTCGGAGTTGCGGCCCGTTCTCTTTCCATGCATTCCTCGATCGCAACCGAAGTGGAGCTAGGCGGCCCCTTCGTTAGGATGAGCCCATGCCCGCAACTCCTCCCCAGCTAGTTGGCCGCCTAGCGCCGAGCCCCACCGGCGAGCTGCACATCGGCCACGCGCGCTCGTTCCTGCTGGCGTGGTGGTCCGCGCGTAGCCGCGGTGGCAAGGTGTTGCTGCGGCTCGAAGACCTCGACGGCGAACGCTCGACCCCTGCGTTCATCGACGGAATCCTGGCCGACCTCGCGTGGCTCGGCATGGACTGGGACGGCGAGCCCATCGTGCAGAGCGAGGGCCTGCCTGCCATCCGCGCGCAGCTCGATAAGCTGATTCGCGATGGCCACGTCTACCCGTGCACGTGCACGCGCCGCGAGGTGCGCGAGGCCGCTTCCGCACCGCACGACGATGGCGCCAGCGGAGGTTACGCGGGCACCTGCCGCGGGCGCTTCGCGAGTCTTGAAGAGGCCGAGTCGCAAACGGGCCGCCGGCCGGCGCTGCGGTTTCGTGTAACGCACGAGCCGGTTCGTTATCGCGACTTGGTCTTGGGTGATGTCGAAGTCGATCTAGAGCGCGACGGCGGCGACTTCGTCGTGGCCCGCAGCGACGGGCTGCCCGCGTATCAGCTAGCCGTGGTTGTCGATGACGCTGCCGGCGGCGTCAACGAGGTCCTGCGCGGCGACGACCTGGTGATCAGCTGCGCGCGCCAGGCGCTCTTGCAAGACGTCCTAGGTCTCGAGCGCCCCACCTGGGCCCATGTGCCGTTGGTGCTGGATCAAGCCGGCGTGCGGCTCGCCAAGCGCGCGGGCTCGTTGTCGCTGGCCGCCCTGCGCGAGGCCGGCGTCAAATCAAGCCAGGTCGTCGCCTGGGTCGCCGCGTCAAGCGGTCAAGTGCCAGCATCTGACGCAGGCCAAAAACTAGCCGCAGACTTCCTTGGTGGCTTCGACCTCGAGCGCCTCCCCAAGGCCCCCGTCCGCTCCCCCTCTTTCGTAGGCACCCGATGACCCTCGCCGCCGCAATCTGGCCACGCCGCATCTTGCTTGGCGCCCTTGGCCTCTTCGCCCTCTTGGAGCTTCAAGTCCTGCGCTTGACCTTCAGCGGCCCCGAGGTCCTCGCTCTACACGGCCCGGAATCCACGCGCCTCGGCCGTCTGTGCATGGACTGGCTTGGAGCGCCCGCGTCGCCGCTCCGCCTGCGCTTCGCCTCCCTCGTCGCACTTCTCCTTGTGGCCGTCGCGATCGGTCAAGCCACGCGCAGCCTCTTTGGCGAGCGCTACGGCAAAACCGCCGCCCCCATCGCCACCCTCTTCGCACTTGCCGCCCCCGCCTTCACAACAAGCGCATGCGATGCCCGCGCCCTCTTCGCGCTCTTCGGTTTGGCCGCCGCCGCCATGGGCCTCGCGTTGCAGCTGCGCGCTCCCCGCACGCGCCTGTTCGGCCTCTTGCTGCTTGCCTTCGCGGGCTTCGCGCTCGGCTGGCCTGTCGCGCCCGTAGCCGGCCTCGCCCTCGCCGTCCCCTATCGCAAGCGCAGCCAAGACGCCCGTATCCCGGCCCTCTTCGCCGCGCTTGCCGCCGCCGCAGGCGCCGCCTTTCACACGCCGCTGCCCGCTGGCCTGTTCACGCCGCCCGGCGCGATCCTGCCGTGGTCCCAGGCCAGTCCTTTGCTCGCCGCGCTGGTCTTCCTGCCGCTCGCCCTCGCCTTCTTCCAGCTGCGCGATCGCCGGCGCGCGCTCTTTGTCGCTTTCCTCTGCGCAGTCGGAGCGCTGCAGCTCGCCGCGCTACCCGGCGCCGCCGCCAGCCCGCTGCTTGGAAGCGCGGCGCTCGTCATGGCGCTCGCTGTCGCGGTCACCGGACTCCCGCTGCCCGGCCTCGCGCTCAGCCTCACAAGCGCGATCGCCGCCGGTTTGCTCACGTTCCACACCTTGCAAGACCGCGTCCTCGTCAGCGAGTGGCGCACCGAGAGCCTCGCCGAAATCCAACGCGTCGCCGACGAGGTCGCCCGCGAAGGCACCGACTGCCAAGTCTTCGTGCTTGTGACCAAGAGCGGCCGCGCCGACCTCACGGGCTTCGCCCAGAGCCTCGCCCCGCCGTTCTCAAGCGCAACCGTCGCCGTCACCGTGGCGGGCGGCGAGCCCGCGCTGTTCGAGCTCCTCGACAAGCAGCGCGCCGAAGGACACCTCCTCGAGCGCGCGCTGCTGATCCTCGGCATCGCCAGCCCCGCGGACCCGAGCCCCGCGGACCCGAGCCCCGCCGCCGAGCTGCCGCCCCTCGCCCAGCTCGCCCCCCCGCGCCCCGGCTGGACCCCAGCCACACCCGGCGCGCGCCCCATCCCCAAGCGCAACGCTACCGGCGACTGGACCTTCACCCCGCCCGTCCCCGCGCACGGCGCCGCGGGCCTCGGCATCGAGCTCCCCGCCACCGGCCTCAAAGCCCAAATCACCCTCCAGTTCGGCGACCCGCTCACCGCCACGAGCCACGAGCTCAGCTTCTCAACCGACGTCCCAAAGGCAAAGGCCGGCTCGCCCCAAAACCGCCTCGAGCTCGCCCTCCCTGCCGACCTCAGCCTGCTCCTCGGCCCACCGCTTGTCAGCATCCACACCGAGCCCCAGGGCGCCCTCCTCGGGCCCCCCACGATCCTCCGCACCCTGACGCGCCCCTCAATCCTCGAGCCCGCCCCCAGCCAGCCCCTCGACCTCTCCCGCGGCTCGCAGCCGCCCACGCTGCACGTCGTCTTCGACCCCACCCTGCCGCGCCCCAGCACCTTCAGCCTGCACCTGAACGTGGCCGTCCCGGGCGGCCAGCTCGAGCTCACCGCCCAAGGCCCCGTCCCCTCCGGCCTAGGCGGCGACCTCACCCTCACGCCCACCACGTTCGGCCCGCGCCAAACCCTCCCCGGCATGCCCCGCCAAAGCTGGTCGAGCTACCTCGCCACAGGCCTCGCCCAATCCCTCGAACGCGCCGGCGGAGCTGGCACCGTCACCCTCTGGATCACCCTAAACGGCCCCACAACTCTCACAACACCGCAACAAGTCCACAGCTTCCTGGCAACACCCCCTTGACCCGGCGCGATCGAGGGCTAGACTTCTCCTCCGTGTTCCCCGGTAGCTCAGTTGGTAGAGCGTTCGGCTGTTAACCGAATTGTCGTAAGTTCGAGTCTTACCCGGGGAGCCATCCTTCGCCCCCAAGCGAAACGCCAAGCGCCGCTGGTTGACAGCCGGCGCTTTTTCGTGGGGCGGTGGGAAGAGCGCCGGTGCGGGCGTCGAAGCGCGCCTGGCGGCTATCTGAGGGCGTGTCCGGCCTCCCCACTCGCTCTCGGCCCACAGCCGCGAGAGCGCAGCCGCCAAAAACCGCCAATGCCGCTACTCCCGGATCCGCACCTTCCAAGATCTCGAACGCTCTGGCGTCTCTCCTCACTCGCCAAAACGGTTAACGCCTCAGGGCTCGAAAAAGGGTCGCCACGAAGTTGCAAAGGCGGGAAGTCGGAGAGTGGTTGACACCCAACGCCCCTGGCGCACCCTGGAACGCGACGCCGCCAATCTCAGACTGCCGGGTAGCTGACCGTTCTTGGCGAAGTCGGGGACCATGCTGGGGTTGGCAGTTGGCGCACGGAAGCAAGACTGGCACGACCTGCCTCGAGCGCCGAACAACCCAGCGCACCCGTCCAGTGAGTTCGGCTGGTGCATGAAGCGAGACGGTCGGCCCCCAATCCCCGCTGTCAGAGCGAACCCGGCGCGGGTCCTCCATCTCGGCTCCTGCTCGACCTCAGGTCGAGCGCTGATGAGGCTTTGCAGGATCCCTGATGTGGGCTCAGCTCACGGCCATGTTTTCGTTGAGCACGACACCTCGCTCTGCGCTATGACTGGCCTCCAACGGCCGTCTTCGTTGCACCGCCGTGCTGCGTCACCCGCGGCCGACACTTCACCTTGATGGCGCCCTTGCAGAACGCATCGTCCGTAGCTTTGCTCGACCAGAGATAGGCCTCTCCTGGGCGGAGGTGTGCCATCTTCTCGGGGGTGAGCCCACCGAGCGCGGCGTTCGCCTTCTGGATGTGCTTGAGCCACGCAGGCGAGTTGAACTTGTGCAGGATGATCTGGCTTGAGAGCTCGATCAGGGACACAGGAACGGACGGCGGGTCCTGGCTCGCGACCATGATGCTCGTGCCCTTGTGCCGCATCTCGCGGACGACCTCGACGAGGCCAGCGACGAGGTTCGGGCTTTCGATGTACTTATGCGCCTCGTCGAATACGACGAGCTTGTTGAACGTCTTCCCCTCATGCTTGGCTTCGGCGAAGAGCTGCAGGAGGACGACGAAGAGTCCCAGGGCCTGGTCCTTCTCGATGAACTCATCGCGGACATCGACGATGATGAGCCGGCCCGGATGGATGAAGTCGCTGAGCCTCGTCTCGTCGTCGATGAAGTCGCCGGCGAACTCCAAGCGCTCGTGCGCGAGGGCCTTGATGTGATCGGGCATCTGGGAGTCGTCGACCCCCTGTCGGACGCCGGCGAGGGTGAGGTTGTCCCGGAGTCGCTTCATGATCCGGTTGAGCTGTCGGATATAGGTCGCCTGATTCCCGACGGCGCCCATCAGGAAGCGCCAGTGGCTAGCTTGCAGTTCGCTCGCGGCGAACTTGAGCGGACGAACCTCAATCCCCGGGTACTCCTTGCGCCGTTCGTCGAGTTTATCGGCCGGCACCAACAAGAGGACGTCGGTCAGTGCCTGCGGCTCAGCGCCGTAGCGGTCGCGCAACGCCTCGAGTTGACCCGCATCGGTGTTGGGCGAGACCATCGACGTGAACTCGGGCTTGTAGTCCATTGTCGGACTGTAGTGGAAGATGACCGTCGCCAGCGGCTTGGGCAGTTGGTTGATGCCTGGAATCGGTAGAGATGCCATCTCTGCAACCGTGCCCAGCGTGTACGACTTGCCGCCGCCCTGGACACCGAAGAGGCTGATCGTGTGCGTGTTATTGAGGTCGATGGCGACTTTGCGCCCCGAGACCTCACCGAGAATGCCGTACTGAGGCGAGGAACCTGCAACGCCGACCAACACATCGTATCTCGGGGTCTTCGCCTCCTCGGAGGTGCCTGGGGGCTGCGAGGCAGGGGGCACTTCAGGGACGGTCACAGGCTCTTCGTGTGGAGCTGTTTTGTTCTCACCTGGCGGCTCCCTCTCTTCACTGGTTTCGCGGCCTGGCGGCACGCCCTCTTCGACGAGGGGTGGTGAGTACTCTTCATCTGGTGGCGTCAATGGCGGTTGCCCTGGGCTCGGTGCCTCGCTGGCCAATTCATTGACACCTGGGACCACAGCCGAGAACGCCGCCGACTCGTCTTGCTGCTCAAACCCGCGTATTCCGGGCTTGGAGAGTTCTTCCCAGGACACGCTTCGGTCCCGTTGCTCGCCCACGAAAGCGGCGTCGGCGAGCGTTGGGATCGAGGGAGCCCGCACCCGACGTCGCTTCAGCTCCGCCACGCTTTGCTCGAAGAGCCCAAGCTGGTCCTCCTGGAGATGCGCCTCGGAGACGCTCTCCTCGACAGCGGCATCCACGAGCTGCGAGATCAGGTCGCTGCCGATGCGGTGATACTCAATCCCATCCTCGACATCCGACGGCTCGGTACCCGGCTTGGCGAAGTCGAAGATCAACGCACTTCGAGTGAAGCGTAGGTTGTAGCCCTGCTCCAGAGCTCGGATGAAGAACCGGGCCTCGTCCGCCGATGCTTCGGCCATGATTCCGTAGCGAACGGCCCGGTCGAGGTAGAACTCGAGCAGGGTGGCGAGTTCGCGCGACTTCATGAGCCGGTCGGGCCGATCCATCGCATCTCGCCCTGGATCGAAGTGATGTGCTACGACATGTTCGCTCTGGGCCATTTGGGTGGCAATGTGCTCCTTCAGAGCCGCGAATGACGCGAGATCACCGACCTCGTTGTAGCACTTAACCTCGACCAACCGACATGTGATGGTGCGCTCCGCTGCGTTCAGATCGAAGAGTGCCAAGTCCGTCCGCTTGAAGCTGACCTCGTCGCCCAGCTCGTCGGCGCTCTTCTTCAAGGCTGCGTAGAGCTCAAGGTGGGCGTCCAATGGGACGACGATTTGGTTCTCGAAGATACCCTGATGCTCCAGGAACATCCTGGAGAGCGCCAACCCCAGCGCTTCAGCTTGCTGGGTTGGAGCAGAGATCAGCTTCAGGGCCAGTCGCCCCGAGAGAGAGCGTAGCTGGTCCAGGATGGCGACTGCGTGGGCAGCAGAGGTGTTGAGGTTGTACGCGGCCAAGACCGGCTTGAGCATCGCCTCCAACTCGGTCACGGATCGAGACGTGATCACCAAGCGGTGCCCAGAGCCCGTGACATCAGGCGAGTGGTCGATCAGGTAGTCTGGACGGTGCTTCTTGGTCCCACCGTGATCGAAGAACTCGATGCCAAGGTTACGGTCCACGGTGAGGACCCAATCGCTCACTTCGTGAACTTGGTGCAAGAGGACGCGATCTTCAGCATCGAGCGCGAGGGTGATGACCGGACGTTGATCGATACCCGTTTCTCCCGTAGCGATGGTCGCCGCGGCATTGGAGAGGAGTCCGGGCAGCGCGGAGAGCAGGTCGGTCAATTCCTCAGCGTCGGCCAGTGGCTGCGCAAGCCCATGACGGGGCTGGCGTTCCCATGCAACCGAGTCTTGGTCTTCTCGATAGAGGGTGCGAAAGTCCTGCACCAGCCCGTGTACCGGTGCGCTCGCGTCCTGTGCGGTGGCACGGGCGGCCCCGACCTCTTCGGCCGGAAAAACATCGAAGAGCAACGTGAGGTGTGCGGGATGGCGCTCGGGTGCCTGACGAAAGGCGGAGATGGGCCTAATGGCAAGGGCGAGCTTGGGCTCTAGGTGAGAGCGCCCTGGCGTCGAGAAAGCCTCGGCCTCCTTGCCTGCCGTCCCGGTACGGCGCTGCAGAAGGTCCCTGAGTGCTTCGCCAACACTGGGGTCCTCAGCGTCGGGAACAAAAAGTCGAACGTCGTAGCGAATGTCAGAGAGTGCAGGCTCCTTCTGTAGTGCGAGAAGCATGTCTGCGAGTATGGACGCTCGGCCCGGCTTGAAGGCGTTGAGCACGAGCGTTCGCACGTAGGGGTGCTGCAGCAGGTAGCGCTGCACGCGAGACGCCAGGTACTTGCCCTTGATGATGGTTCCACCGATGGCGGGCTCTGGCAAGCCTAGCGCCGAGCAGACATCGCCTACGAGGCTACGTGGATCGTCCTCACTGCTCGGAGCGAAAAGGCTCCAGAACGGGTTGAGGTTGTCGACCGCGGTGTTCAGGCGAGTGAGCCCGCTGTCGTCCAGCGGAAGAACCGGAGGAAAGGACGTCGGGTTGAGGAGCTGCAGGAGTGCTTCCCGGGTGGATACGATGAACTCAGGCGCAGCCGCAGCGGATGCCCTAAGCCAGCTCTGCCCGACCTCTGCCCAAGTTGTCAGCCAAAGCGCTCGCAGTGGATGGGTGGGAGCCGCCAGCACCGCCCGGCGCTTCGCACCCCGGTGGTCTCGAATGATCACTTTCACAGTATCGAGGGCCACCACCTTCCGGAGGTCGGTCACGGCCTGCCGCATTGCGTCGGGCTCGCCAACACTGGCACGCTGGAGCAAGGCGGCGACGAGCGCCGTGTAGGTCTCTGCGTACTCCACGACCAAGGACCGCAGCGCGATGAGATTCGCAGCCTGGGTGACGAGCTCCCTTGCCCCGTCACGGAGGCGCGAGAAGTAGGCCGCGCGAGCATCGAGGAAGCGTTTCACCTCCTCTCCCTGCGGCCACCTGGCAATCTCCCCAGTAGCCTCGTTGGGGCTTCCATGGAGTACCGTCACCCGCCAGCTGATGGGGCCGGCAGGCTCGCGCAAGATCCGTTGCTCGAGATCCTTCAACGGACGAGAGACGGGCACGTTCACCGTGCCCTCTTTGCCGAACTTGGCCTCGAGCATCACGGTGTTGGCGCCACTCCCCTTGTGCTTGGCGACGGCCCAGCTGACATCTTCTGGGGCGATTCGCAGCGGATCACGCTGGTCCAAGAGCGCCGTGAATTGGAGCTGCAGCCAGGCGTGCATCACGCTCGCCTCGCGCTGTACGGCGCGCTGAGGGGGGTCCACTTCGACCTTTCCCCCAGGGATCACGTAGAAAAGATCGCTCTCGTTCGGACGCGCTTTGGAGGCGTCGTTCTGACCGCCCCAGGGCAAGGGAGCCCCACTCTGATCGATCAGCGGGATGAACTCGCCATCGTCGGTAACGGCGAGCACACGCGCAAAGTGCCAGCCCTCTTCCCAGTCAACTCTGGAGAGTTGCGAGAAGCTCACGTTGGCGGTGGGCTTGGTGGACTTCCACAGTGACTTGCCGCGGACCAAGCCTACCGGGCCGTGCTCCTTCGAGATGATCTGGACCGTGAACTTCGCGAGTCCTTGAACGAGGGAGGGATGTGGGTCGGTGCGGAAGGTGACATTGAACTTGCGCAGTCCTCCATTTCCGAGGGGCAGGATTCGCTGCCCGATGAGCTCGCCCAAGTTGGGGTCGGACTCGTCTTCGGGAACCTGAGGCAGGTTTGTCGCAACATCGCCGATGAAGACCGAGTCGATCTCGGGAGCATCGTCGAACTCCCAATGGTTGAAGGCAAGCGGCCAGTTGTTCCGGTCGAGCACGATGCCGCGCGCCCACACGCGTGGATCTTCCACGCCAACCTCTGCCAAGTAGGCTCCCAGCTGTTGACGAAAGCCACGGTTGGCCAGCCTGAGGTCGAGCACACGACCGCGCGGGGAACGCGAAGACCAAGTCAACTCCCCAACGCACTTTCTGTTCTTAGCAACGCGTAGTGCGGCCTGCTCTGGAGCCGCGAGCAGCTCGAAGTCGGGCGTGAGGCCCAGCTCATAGAGTGACGCACCGAAGATCTCGGGCGTGCCCCCGTTGATCTTTGCCGTCAGAAGAAAGCCAACCACCGACACATGGTCCGCGAATGGCCAATCGGCCAGGCAATGCAGGACCATCTGTAGAGCGCTCCGCGTGGTTGCGGGCAATTCCCCGAGGAGCTTATCAATGAGCTCCTCGTAGACGCCGCCGAAAGAGATCTCCTCGAAGGTCGCGACGCCAAATGAGTCCTCAGCGGAAGCTCGGATGCCCGTCGGGATGAAGACGAGAAGAGGTGGTCGTTGCGTGCCGTCAGGCAGAGGGTTGCGCAGCTCCACCAGCTTCGTACTCGACACGGCTAGCCCTGGCGGTACTGCCAGGCTCACGCCGTTGCGCAGGATGACCACAGTCGCATCTGCGGCCTTAAGCTCGGCCTGCAAGCGAACACAGAGTCGCTCCATCAGGTCGACATCGAGGTCGCCGACTCGCATGCAGTGACCCGGCTCTCTCGAGCGGAACAGCTCAGTCAGGCGAGGAAGGAGGAGTACTTCGAGCTCAGCAGAGATCTCGTGGGGCTGAAGTGTTCGGAGGCCCATTGTATTCTTGGACTGGCTCATGCCTCTTCTCCCGCCGTTGAAGGCGCGCCCGTGGTTCCGTCGAAGCCGATGCGGTAGCGAGGCGTCACAGTCTGGGTGACGTAGGCATCGGAGAGGTCCTGGTAGAAGCCCACCTCTCGAAGTCGGCCGGTGAACGCCACGACGTTGTCTCGCAGCGTGCGTCGGTCGGAGATCGATGTGCTGACGAACCCGTCACCGGTGGGCAATCTGTCGATGTAGAGCCCATAGCGCTCGCGGAGGGAGGTCAGGAGCTCGTCGATGCGAAGCGCACCTGTGTGGTAGCCAAGCTTCCCTCCGGGCCGTAGCACCGCCACCTGGAGTAGTACTTCGAGGAGCCGACTGTCGAGGATGAAGCGTCTCGGCGCGTACTTCGTGCGGGGTTGAGCGACGAGCGCTCCGGGGCGGTTCTTCAGCAGCAGCGAGTCGATGCACTCGGTGATGTATTGGCGATGGGAGCGGTTCTTCCTTGCCGCGTCTAGCGCTACCAGCATCTCGATGTAGGTGTCGAGCTCCCCGAGCTTCATGTCGACGACGGACTGTAATTCAGGGTCCAGTTCCATCGTGCCCGCGCTTGAGCTTTCCGTGAGTCGGGAGACGCGCTGACCGAAGAACTTCTCGCGTTCCGTTTTGTGCATTGGCTCCAGCAACTGCAGCACCTCCGGGATGGAGAAGCTGCCTTCCGGGGGCTTGGGCAGCTTGCCGCGGTGCACCAGATTTGTTGCGAATTCATCCAGCTTCTTGGTCGTGATGTAGGCTTGCACGAACTTCGGGATCCGCCGATAGTGAGAGTCTGCACTCCGCTCGGCGAGGCATGCCATCGGCGAATCCGGATGAGAGGCCACGTCGAGCAACAAGCCGAACTGGTGGGCGCAGTCTCCTTGAGGTTCATTCGCTCTCCGCGGGTCCATGGGACAGCTTGCGCAGGTCGGATCTGCTCCTCGAAGGCGAACCAGGGATGGCAGCAGCTTAAGGAGCCGCAAATGGTAGAGCGCCAGGTGGAAGCCGAGAAGAATCTTCAGGTAGTCCACCATCACCGACCGAGGGATGAAGCGCTGGTAGAAGAGCAGACGCTTGATGTCTTCGGCCATCAGCGTGGCGGCCCCTGGGCACAGCGGCGGATAGTGGTTCCTGCCGCTTCGGGTATCAGGTGCGTCCTCGACTTGGTGCAGGAGTCGCAGAAGCGCCTGGGTCTCCACATCCAAAGTGGCGTGGGTATCGGGGTTGCCGGTGACCTTGTCGATACCCTGGAAGAAGAATTCCGTGAGCTGCTCTAGTGCGGCCGGACCACCCTTGACCGCGTAGAGCATTTCGTAGACCTGCTGAGCGCTGCCGTAGTCTCGTGAGTGCTTCGGGTTGCGGAACCGGTATGTGTAACCGTGCAGTGGGCGAGGAGCCGCGATGGCTTGGCCGGCCTTGCCGCGGTTCACCATGTCCATCAGGTCGGTCTCGATCCAGCGCCCGAGGATGTCAGGGTGTTTGTCGAAGCCCGCAAACCACTCAGGGTGCTCGAGGAACTCAGCGGTGAACTCCTTGACCGTCAGCTCGAAGTTACGTCGGACGCGGCTTGGATAGCCGTTGTGCTTGAGGCGCTCAAAGAGCCGCGTCAGGACGCGGTCCATCTCGATGTGCTTGAAGTCTACGTAGCTGATCTTCGAGAGTCGGAACTCGCGGTCACGCTTGGAGATCGCCATCACATATCTCCAGGCGCTGTGGCTTCGAGGCGTTGCATTTTTAGGCGCCCACCATCCTCTCGGAGCACCTGGAAGAAGTCGTGCCCCGTCGTGGTCAGCAGCACTTCCTGGTAGGGCTCGGACCCGAGCACGTTCTTGAATACCGCCAGGCTGAGGTTGTAGCCCTGCTCCTCTTCGACGCTAGCGCGGTACCCGACGTTGAAGCGCTCGAGCATCTCGAAGATGTCCAGGTTGATGCGCATCTCGGCGACGACGCCTCCTGGCCCTCGATAGGTGAGAAGGAGACCCGATGGCATATGCTCGACAAAGCGCGCAGCCTCTCCCTGATGGAGGATTTCCAGGCTGAAATGCTCCGAAGGAAACACCCGATAGCTGCGGATGCTGCCCCGCTCGACGTGGCGTACTTGCAACGCGAGTTTGCCCCCCATGCGGTCGGGATCGGTGAGACCCTCGCCGCGGTTGATGGCACCGATGATGCGCTGGAGTGCGGCTGCATCAAGTGGGGCGCCTTGCACGGCCTCCAGCATCCACGTCGCTGCCCGGTAGGGCAGCATGGGCTCCCAGTGTGCGTCCCGGCGCTCAAAGAAGGCGCGGCGTCTGGCCATCGCCAAGAAGGTGCGGTGCTTCTCCATTCGATCGCGGCTCGCACGTCCTGAGAAGTCGCGGGGGAGGTCGTCGAAGAGGCGCCGCAAGACTTCCTGATCGTAGTTGCACCGGTGCTCGACCTCGAAGAGCCGGCGGTCCCTTACTTCGGTTGTCGGAGGGACAAAGTCAAGAGACCGGTCCAACCGCGGGTCGGGGGTTGCCCCCATGTCCAGGTCGGCCAAGAGGCGGACTAGACGATCGGCAGGTGGGGTGGCTGAGGAAGGCAAAGCGCCTCCACCCATCCAGGCGTTGAAGTAGAAGGCTTGCGCGATCTCCTCACGTTTACCCGCAGCATAGATCTGATGGATCTGGTCGCAGTTCCGAGTGCCCACCAGCATGAAGGCCAGCGCAGAGCGCAGGTCCCGCAGGGTGATATGGAGCTGCCCGCGCAGGTGGGTCAGCGTGTAAAGGGCCTTTAGCCGCTCAATGACCTTGGGCCCCGCAGTCTTGGACTGGAAGGTGCGGGCGTTGTGCAGAGCGTAGCACTTGTCTTTCAGGTCACAGCCGCCGCAGGGCTCCCAGAACACCTCCTGCGTCAAGCGGCGGATGAGCCGCTCCATGATGGAGTCGTCCAGGCCCTTGGGATCGGCGACCACGCTGCGCAGGTTCAGATTGACCACCGCGACTCCATGATCGGCCTGGCCCCTTCGGAGCCCTCGCTCCACTAGGGAGCGGAGCTTGGTGAAGGCGTCTCCTTCGGCTGCAAGGAAGTCGATCAGCCGCCCTTCGTTGATAGCGATGAGGCGAACCTCGTCCGTGGGCCAGGCGTCGGGATCGTCTCCACGGAAGGGCTCGAAGAAGGCGCGCAGCACATCCCCGTTGGACGCGTCGCCCTCGTCTTGGCTACCGTCGTAGTTCGTGGTGAAGGTTTTGCCCCCGAGGGTGAAGCGACGTCCGTTGGGCAGCGGGTCCTCGAAGATGGCCTGAGTGTCTTGCGCCCGCTCCTCGAGCTTCTGCAAGAAAGCGGTCTTGCCGTCGCCGGCGTTGCCGGTGATTACGACCAGCAGGAACTCCCCGTCCAGCGCAGCGGGCAACAAGCCGTCGTCAAGCAGCGTACCGACGTAGGTCTTGCGCCCCATCACATCGAGGCCGCGGGTGCCTGCGTTGCTGTGCTGACTCTGGCTGTAGAGGGTCAGGAGTGCTGACACAAAGGGGTTGGTGTTGGGAAGCAGAGCGCTGTCCGTGCTCCCTAGGCCAGTGCCGCCCACATCGAAGGTCACCAGGTTGCCGCTGCTCGCTGACTCCTCGCGTGTCCTCCTGGCCGCCTGTACCGCCGCGAAAGCTTCTCTCAGTTCGGCCGCGTTGCCGAAGCGCTGGGATCGCTTGGGCGCGATAGCTTTGAGGATCGCGCCGATGAGCGCTGGCGCGATGTCCCCGAAGCCCGAGAGCTCTCGTGGATCGACGGGAGGTTTCCCTGGTGGCGGGGTGGTGGCGTCGTTCCAGGGGTAGCGGCCAGTCAACGCCAAGTAGAGCGTGATGCCCAGCGCGTACAGATCGCGGTCGGCCAGGTCGCTGTCCTGGGGGATCTTGGAAAGATCCAGATCGGGCGGCAGGTAGCGCCGCGAACCACCGCCGTGGCCCCCGTCGGTGCCGAGCACCGAGACGTTGAAGTCGATGATGCGCGTGCCCGCATCGGTCCACAGCAGGTTCCGCGGTTTGATGTCGCAGTGATACACGCCGTGCTTGTGAAGGTGGACCAGGCCGGCCGTCACTTCTTGGGCCAAGCGAAGCGTATCCTCGGGAGAGAGTGCCTCGTCGTCGATCATCTCTCCGACGTCGAGCCCGTCCACGTACTCGAACACGATGTAGGGCGGCTCCGCCCCCTCGCCTAGGGAGGCGTCGACGACCTTCACTACGTGCGGGTGCTCCGGCAGGTGAACGAGGGTCTTGTACTCCTTCTTGAGCCGCTCGATGGTTGAGGTGCGGTCATGCAGGATCAGCTTGATCGCGCGCGCAATGTCGCCGAGGGTGTCGACCACCTTGTAGACTACGCCGAAGGACCCGGGTTTGCCCAGCCGCTTGTCCACCACAAACTTGCGGCTGATCTCGGCCCCGGATAGCAGGCGTCGATAGTCGACGACCTCGGCGGCCTCATCTACGATGGGCTCTATCGTATGAGGCGTTGGCGGCTCTTCGGCAGTGACGTCCCCTTCCACGATCTTCTGCAGCTCGTCGAGCGCGTGTGCCGCTGAGGGACGCTCGTCGGGGTCGAAGGTGCAGAGGGTCTGGAGCCACGCGTCCAGTCGGGGGGGCACCTCGCCGCGAAGCTGGGAGGGCTTGACCGGGAACACGCCGCTCTGGTCGAAGACCTCGGTGGGGCTGCCAAAGGGCTGCTCGCCGGCGAAGAGCTCGTAGAGCACAAGGCCGGCGCTAAAGATGTCCGAGGCGGGGCTCGCCGCGGAGAGCTCCCCTTGCAGCTCCGGGGCCAGGTAGAGGGGCTCCAGCTCATCGACGATGCCGCCGGCGATGGTCTCGCTGCGGTTCGTACCGGCCCGAGCGTGATCGAAGTCTACGATCCGCACCCGGCCGTCCAGCCCGGCGATTACGGTGCTCGGCGTGAGGTTGCGGTGGATCACCTTGTGGGTGTGAGCGTGGCCGAGGGCGCTGAGCAGATCCCCCGCGACACCGAGCTTCTGGTCGAGGGTCAGCGCTCGGCTGGGCTTGTCGATGTGAACCCGCAGCGCCTGCCCGGCGATGTCCTCGGTGACCAGGATATAGCGGTCTTGAGCCTCGTTGGCGAAGAAGTCTCGCACGCCGACGATGCCGGGGTGGCCGGGCATCATGCTCAATGCGCGGTAGGCGTTGGCAATGCGGCTGAGCTGCGCCCGCTTGTCGTCCTCGGAAGTGAGGTAGGGATCGGCCTGGTAGGCACGCAGCAGTACGGTGTTGGTGTGCTTGCCGTCGAAAGTGTTGAAGGCGCGGTAGTTGGTGTAGGTGCTGGTGGCGCCGAGCTTCTCGAGGACCTCCCAGTTCTTGAAGCGCAAGGGACCTTGAGGCCGGGCCTTGGCGTCGAGGGTCTTGAGAATCAGGTTGTGGTGCCGGCTGATGCTTTTGGAAGCACCTGCACCCGCGCCCTGGTGGCGTGGAATGCGGCCTGCGTTTTGGACGAAGGCCGCCGAGCGGACGAGGGTGGTGACGTTGGGGGCGTCCCGTCCGCCCGGGTCCTGCAGGACGGCGTCCTTGGCCGTCAGCAAGACCACCGCGTCGACGTAGATGTCGCGCAGCTCGCGCCGGCTCGGGTGGCTGTCGGTGATCATTCCCTTAAGGCCCTTGGCGTGCCCGCGTAGCTTGGCCAGCGGCGAGGGGAAGGGGGTGCGCCCCTCGGGGTACCACTTGGGGCCGTAGACATCGATCAAGCCCCGCGTGCCCTTGACGTCGATCAGGTAGACCGCGTGCGGTGTGAGCAGCGCGAGGTCCACCTCGTAGATATGACCGTGCCGGTGGATCTCGAAGTTGTGAAGCAGCAGGTAGCTGTCGGGCAGGACATCCCGGAAGTGGGCGATGGCCAGCTTCTCCGAGTCGTTGACCGGCTGGCCGATCGGGATGACCTTCGCCATTAGGTGGCCTCCTCGATGGCGGATTCGAGGAGGGAGACTGCCTTGCGCTCGGCGGCCACCCCGCCATGTCGATTCTCGTAGGCCTCAACGATTGCCACTCCGATCTGCTGCTGGGTTTCACGAGGCGGAAACGGAATCGGGAGTTGCGGAAGAAGTTGGTAGTGGTGGTCCTGGATCTTGGTTCCGACTGAGATCGAGCGGAGCATGCGAAACCCCATACCAGAACGGATAAAGGCAAAGAGACATCCTCGTGGCATCACTCCAACGTCGGCAACCAGTCGAAGGATATCCTCGGAGTAAGCGTGTTCTAATGCGTATCCAGTGATGAACTCAGACCGGCAGTACAGCTCATTTTCTCCTAGCGTACCCCGAGCGGCGACAAGGATGGTCCCGTCCTTAACCGTTACGTCATCGCCAACGGCGCTCTTAGCAATCCATCGCCCCACAGGCTTCAACCAGAACAGCTGCTTTTGGCCGAGCAACCTCAGCGCGAAGTCAGGGGCCGCTTCGACCCTCTTAAAGCGCCCGCCACGCTTGATGGTGCCCGGCACGCAGATCTCGTCTAACGTTTTGTACGGCCCAGCCTTGATCCGCGAACAGATTCGCTTGAACCTTGGGCTGAAATTCACCGCACGAAGCGAGTCAATCGTTGGGAACTGCTCCACGAACCCGACATCCGGTCCCTGGTTGTGCCAATCAGCTCGCGTGATGTCGGTGAGCCCCACGGATTCGAACAACAGTTTTGTGCCCTCTTCGATTCCCCGCTGATAGGCAGTCAGAAGGCGGGCCGACTCTTCCATGAGCTCATGCACCTCGTGCTCCAGGGCATCGCCGAGCCGGGGCACGGGCAGGTCGGCGATGTGGTGCGGCTCGATATGCTGGATGATGGCGCCGTAGGTGCCCGAGACGACCAGCGGCATGCCGAACTTGCTGCTGAGGTAGGCGTAGAGGTAGCCGGCAGGGACCTTGTCGGGGTTGGGGACGACGCGCATGACATGCTCAGAACATGCCATCCCGTCCATGTCAGGACGGGCGTAAGCCATTCGTCCAATTGTGCCTGACCTCGTAATGAGCGTCCAACTACTTCGAATTGTGAACTTTGGATTCTTGGTGACTTGCTTCTTTGAAATCAATGGAAGGTAGGACAAGTCCGCCTTGAGGATGTCGGTACTTCCCAAAAAGGGGACACCGTACTCAGGATCGCTTACCCAACGTCGACCTTCGCGACCGGCGTGATAGATGCCTTCACTACCTCCTTGCGTGAGGTCGGCAAGTCTGTCCTTCTTCGCCGCTAGCTCATCCAGCCGAACCCGCCCCTCCAAAGCCCCCGACAGGTAGGGCCCCACGTCGAGGCGCAGTCCTTCACGCATCATCCACTTGCTTGGGACGGCCTTGGTCTTCATGAGCCCTCCGCCGGGAACCAAACTCGGAGGGTCTCGAGCAAGGTCTCCACTGCGCTGTCGGTGCATCGGCTGGCTGACACTCTGCTGGTCACGCGACGATAGAGGGCCGAGGACCGCTTGATGTACTCTGGGCCTGTCTTCAGCGCCCATTCAGCGGCCTCTTTGGGGCGTTCCGGCTTGATGGCGTCGTCGTTCAACCAGGAACCTTCGCGCAGCGCCGCGCTCAGCTGCGTCCAGTTGGCCCAGCCCAGCGCGTTGGCGGTGTGGTCCGTGTCGGTCCATAGCCAGATGTCTGCCTCCGGACGTACAACCAAGGCGAGGCCGGTCGCTCCCCAGCCTTCGGCTCGCAGGTGAGCGTGCAGGCGTGTGTGGATCGCGCTGGCGCCGGGGCTGCCCTCCCACTCCTCGTCCACGATGACCACCACGTGGCGGTACTCGCCCGAAAAAGGACGCAGCAGCTCGTCGCCACGGGTGAACACACCGGGATCATTCTGGCCCTTCGCCACTTTGATGTCCAAGCGCGCGTCGAAAGTGATGGTGCCGCAGCCCACGCGTTGGGCCAACCCGCCCCGCCCCATGAACCCACGGATGGCCTCCTTCATGTTGCCGTCGGCCACGTAGAACAGGAGATCTCTCACTCGAACACGCCCGTCGCGAAGAAGGTGCCAAGGTCGAGCGCGCCCTTCCATTTGGCCAGGCGGGGGTGATCGGGACCCGGCGTCACCGTCACCGAGCCGTCGCGCTCCAGGCGAGTGAGCAGTAGCTCATCGATCTTGCGATCGGCCAACACGATGGGGGAGTGGGTGGAGACCCACACCTGACCATCGTAGAGGGAGCGCAGCGACTGCATCACGGCCTCGATGGCCTGGGGGTGAATGCCGTCCTCAGGCTGTTCGACGATGAGCAAACTCGGCGGCTTCTCGACATATGGGATCAGGGTGAGCGCCAGGATTCGGAGGGTGCCCTCGCTGAGGCCCGTGGAGGTGACGACGTAGCCTCCCTCATAGGTCACGCGGAAGTAGGCGTGGTGGTCCTCTTCGCGCTCCTTGACATCGATCTCGGTGATCTGCGGCAGGGCGGTCTGAACGTGCTCTACCCAGTCCGCGAATCGGCGTTCGGACGATGCCTTGAGGCGCAACGCCAGCCACGGGATGTTCTCGCCGGACGCCATCAGCGTCTCGGGGAGGCCGGGCTGGCTTGGCCTGCGTAGATCCTTCCACTCAGGAGTGAGGAACACGATCTCCCTCATCAGCGTGTCGAGGAGCCAGCGCCCGCACGGGAACTCCGCTGCGGACTCGTATTGGAGCCGCGCAAAGCCGAGCAGGGTGTCATCGATGTCGGTGCTGCGCGTGCTGTCGTGGAGCTTGGCAGCGGGTACGCTCTCTGGAAGGAAGAAGGTGGGCTCACCGTAGACCCGGCCACCATCCCTCTGGATGATGAACCGCCAGTCGGGTTGGTGGGCATTCTCGCCCTGGACGGGGAGACGGTCGGCCTCGTACTGCTCGTTCACCGGAAAGACGAATAGGTACTCGTTCTTCACACGGAGCGCGTGGCTCTCGTGAATGGCTACGCGCAGCTCATAGCGGATGTGGGTCGGATGCCGTGCAGGGTTTTCCTGTACTGCCTTCGATGAGGCCGCAACCAACCCAGCGGATAACGATGCGGGCAGCTTGGCTTCGATGGCGAGGACAAAGCTCTCCCCCAGGCCGCGGAAGACCAGCTCGTCCAGGGAGCTGGTCCGAGAGCCTCGCTGGAGAAGGTCCTTCATGAAGGCGGCTGCCACATTGGTGCTCTTGAGCAGGTCGCCGATGAGAACGGGGATGTCCAGCAGCGTCGTCTTGCCCGAGCCGTTGGCACCAGCAAGGACGTTGAAAGCGTCCATTGGCGCAGCCAGCTTGTCGAAGCACCGGTAGTTTGTCGCTTCGATCCGCGTGATCATACGCCCGGCTCCTTGTGCTCGGCACGGAACGCGGCGAACGCGTCGGCGATTGGGCCGCGGATGTACCTGCTGTTTAGCAGGTAGGGCAGATCGTTGTCGATGATCTTCTGTCGGCGACGAAGGGTACGAATGACGAGCTCGCCGCCCACACGGACTTGTTCTGTCTCCGTGACGTCCTCGAGGATCACCTCGCCGTCGGGGCTTCGCTCATAGAGGGTGTTCCCGCGGCGATCCACCCCGACCTTCTCGGCGACAGCCATGAACACCGAGTAGTCCTGCTGCTGGTCGAGGTCCTCGGCACGCATCTCTGCCGCCGTCTTTTTCTTGAGGAAGAGCAGGCTGGTGAGGATGTTAACGTTGGCCTCGACGATGAACACCTCGACCGGCAGGTCGATGCTGGCGAGCACCCAACAGTGTTTGAGAATCCACCAGCGGATGTACTCGTCACCTGGGTTGCCCAAGATGCCGTCGGGAAGAACTATGCCGGCGCGTCCTCCGGGCTTGAGCCAGTCTACGACCCGCTCGATGAAGAGCACCTCGGGTGCCACGCTCCCCTGGAGCGTGCCTCGGTTCTTGAAGCCTCCGTCCTCGGTCCGATCCCACGAGTGTGCCAGGTCGAAGTGGCTAAGGATGTTCGGGTCGGTGATTGGGATGTCGGACCCGAAGGGCGGGTTGGTCATCACCACGTCGATGGAACCGAGGGGGATGGCCTTCCGAGCGGGGCCATCGATGCGCTTGTTGGCGTCCGAAGGATCTTCCATCTCCACGCCGGGGAGGCGCCCCGCCGGGAACTCTAGCGAGTTCATGTTGAAGACGTTGGCCTCGGTGTTCGAGGCCATGACTACGTTCATCTGGGCGGCGCGAACGAGGAAGGGATCGAAGTCAGCGCCGTAGAGCATATTCTTGGCGTAGGTGGCCAGTTGATCCCGGATGGAGAGGAAGTCGTCGGTGGACTCGGCGCCAAGCTCGACGTCTGCCTCTTGCGCGAAACGCCGGTTCATGTGGGCGATGGTGGCCACCAGGAAGCCGCCGGTGCCGCAGGCGGGGTCGAGCACCCGCTCGCTAGGCTTGGGGTCCAGGATCTCTACCATGAGTCCGATGGCGCCACGAGGGGTGAAGTACTGGCCGCGATCGCCGCGGAGGTTGGTGCCGACAATCTCTTGGTAGGCGGCACCTTTGGCGTCCACATCGGTGCGGCCGAAGTCGTACTTGGCGAGCTCGGATACCATGAAGGCGAGGGCCCGGTCGGAGAGTGTGATCTCCTCGCGACCGCGGAAGATGGCAGGGGTGTAGGCGTCCCGGACCTCCTCAAAGAGAGGCACGATGCGGTCGCGGATCGCTCGGCGGCCCTCGATGTCGAATTGCTCGGTCGGCCCGGCCCAGAAGCGTGGCGGCTGGTCGCGGTCGCGCTTCTCATCGTGCATCTTGGCGAAGATCAAGTAGAGGAACTGCCAGAACGCAGCGTCCTTCGGCATGCCCTCGTTGCCGTGGATGAAGTTGTGGCAGCGACGGAACGAGATGCGCAGCATCTCGGGGTCCGCACGCCGGAGCTTCGCGCTGGAGAACACATCCCGCGTGCCCACGGACTCGTCTCCCATGGGCCAATCGCCGATGGGCTTGAACTTGGTCTGGAAGCGTGAGCTCTCTTTCTCCAAGAAGAACATCTCGATTCCGTTGGTCCACAAGCCCCAGCGGCAGCTCTCGGCCTCCTCCATGGCGGCCTTGACCACCTCAAGGTCCTTCTTGGCCTGGTCGTGGTCTCGCATCTTGAAGGCGCCCCTTTTGCCGTTCTTCGGCTCCTTCTGGCAGATCACAATCCGCCGCAGGTGCTCGACGGTGTGCTCCTCGCCGGGCGCGAAGATGGCGATGTCGATGCGATTCTTACGCCCGCCGACCTTCATCGCGAAGTTCGGCTGCATGTCCTCGAAGGACAGCCCGTACTCGTGAAGCATCGCCCGGGCGATGCGCTGGCGCACCTGCTCCTTGGGCGTGTCCTTCACGGCCTCTTGGGTGATGATGTCGAGGAGCTTGCCCTCGTCGATGTGCGTCTCTGCTGTCATTCGCTCCTCTCCTCACGACTCTCTTCACCGGTCGAGGCGGCGCCTCGATCACGAACCCACGCGTCGACATCCTGCTTCTTGAACTTCCAGAAGCGTCCAAGCTTGAACCCAGGCATGCCCTTATTGGCGACCCAGGAGTAAACCGTGTCTCTGCTAACACCAAGGTACTTGGCGATATCGTCTACGGACATCCAGGGGTCATCCATGGGGTCTGATCTCTTTTGCGGCGGCCTGCGGGAGTGCACGCGGGTGCTGGTGTAACAAACGGGACTTTAGGGCGTCAACCGGAACAAGACGGAACGAGCTGGATCTAGCCGGTGTTGGGCGGGGCAGGTCCACTGGGCACCGTGTCACGGCTGATGCGCCGCACTGCCAGCACCGCCCGCGTGGAGGAGATCCTCCAGACCCTAGAGATCCTCGGCCAAGCACACAAGAGACCGCCGAGGGGCTCAACTCGGCAGGCTAGTCAAAAGACGCACAATCCAACATCAACACCCCTTCCCCGCCTCGCCATGCTCTCGCACGAAGCTCCCTCAACCTTGCTTGCCGGTAGCGCTCGCCTACGCCTTCGGCTTCCGCCCGCGCGGCATGCGGGCCTTCACATCGGTGCCGAGAGACTGGAGATCATCTCCTCGGGCGCGTACTCGCTGCAGTAGTGAACGCTCATGACGCCTGCCCTCGTTCACTTCTCCGCCCGGCCTCGAACGCAGCCAGCAGCGCCGCCTTCACACTCGCGACCGAGACTTCGTGGAAGTCGAGCCGGTCGCGGTGTCGCGTTTCCAGCGTCTCGATGCCCAGCTCGGTCTTCGCGATCCGGCAGGCGTGGTAGGTCGCGGTTTCGATTTCATGGCAGGTAGCGCCTTCGCTTAGCCCGCCGCCGTCATGATGCCCAAGGACTAGGAAGGGCTCGGCGTCTGTCCCGCCCCACGTCTCTCCGCTCGCCTCGAGCTCCACCACAGCCGCGTCGTAGCTCACGAACGACAATCGCCCGTCGATGATTGGCCTGACCTCGAGACGATCGCCCTCCCGCAGCTCGCCGATTTCGTCCTCACGCGTCAGCAGCTCTTCGCCGCGCAGAACGCTGACCACGACGACCCGCCAGCCGCGCATGCCCTTATGGAACTCGCCTCGGTAGATGTGGACGGTGCCGAGGATGCCGTGCTCTTGATCGCTCATCGTGTTCTCGCTTGCTTGCCTGGTTGACTTCGCGGGTCGCGGGTCGCGGCCTGCTTGCTCGTGGGTTTCATGTCCGGATGCTTGCTCGTGTGCCGAGAGCTATCCAGTTGATCTCGCGGATTCGCTGGCTTCGGAGGCTGCTCTCTGCTGCGAGTTCGCGGATCCCCTCAACTGCTCGCCGGTTTCCGCAGCTGGTTGCCGATCTTCGACTGCTCGGCCCATGCCGCTGCCTTCACCACCGGGCGCAGCCGGCGCTCGCCGCAGTGGATCTGGCCCAGGAGGATCTGCTCTTGGATCTCGGGCGCGAGCAGCAGCAACTGCATGACCTGGGTGAGCCGTGCGCGCGTGAGTCCAAGTGTCCTTGCGATCGTCGCGACGCTCTGCACATCGCCGGCTTCGATGAGCCGCTCGACGTGGTGGGCCAAGGCGAGCATCTGTGCGGCCCTGCTGGGCGTCGTGGGCGCTGCTGGCGTCGGCTTCGGCGTCGTGATCGCCGAGTCCGTCGCGCGCGCCTTGCGGCCTCCCGTTGCGCCGAGCGGGAACTTGTACGAGACGGTGGTCTTGTTGCTCACGCTTGCCCCCCATCGTTCGCGCGCCACAGCGCCTTGGGGCCACCCGGCCGGAATGTGATCGCGACTTCGCCAAGAACAGCGTCGAAGCGCACCTCGGCGATCAGCAGCGCCAGGACTCGCGCCCGTTCGCGGGGAAACAGCTCGCTCCAGATGGGCTCGAGGTCGGCGAGTGCCTGCTGCAAGTCGGCGGGGTCGATGGCTCCGAGTTCGAGCGCTTGGCGTTCAGCGCGCACGGCCTCGGCCCGCGCTTCGATCTGGCCCAGCCGCTCGTTCGCGGTTTCCAGCCGCCGGAGAAGCGCTGAAGTCCCCGCTCCACCCCGGGCCACGGCTTCCACCAAGTTCCGCTGCTCGCTGCTGACGCGCGACTTCTCCGATGCCAGTTTTTGGCCCTCGGACTTGAGTTCGGGCAGCCTGCTCTCGCGCTCGCTCCGGTCGGCCTCGAGCGTGACCTCCAAGACTCCCGGGTCTCGCCCGATCTGGCGGATGCGCTCGACGACGAAAGCCTCCAGGTTGGATGCTCGGACGCGGCTGCCTGGACACGCTTTGGCTCCTTCTTTCTGGATGCGCTGGCAAACGTAGTAGGAGTATGTGCGCGCCCCCTTCCGTGTGCTGCTTGGAGAGAGCGCCGAGCCGCAAACGCCGCATCGCGCAATGCCAGCCAGCAACGCCTCGCTGCTTGTTCTTCGCCTCGATGAAGAGGGGCTCGCCGCGTTGTCCGTCAGGCGCGCCTGCACCTCGCGCCAAGCCTCGTCGGCGACGATCCCGTCTTGAGCGCCTTCGTAGACCTCGCCATGGCAGCGCACCTTGCCGACGTACAGCGGATTGGTCAGAAGCCCGCGCACCGAGTCCTTGGTGAACGTCCGGTGCGCCAGGCAAAGCTGGCGCCTTCCAATCAGATGAAAGGAGCTGATCATGTAAATCGTCGACACGGCAT